>QWCN01002700.1_pt1 | contig 22624 bp, 19 predicted proteins | sample 1972711 | NCBI WGS metagenome assembly QWCN01 (sample SAMN09866707, study PRJNA288562) | Human gut metagenome isolate term1_stool, whole genome shotgun sequencing... | isolation source: gut | host: Homo sapiens | place: USA: California
TACTCCAGAAAATCCATCGGATTCACCGGATCATCATCTTTCAGAAGCTGAAAATACAGGTTACTGCCTTCTAACGTATAGTATTTCGTTGGTTCTCCCACATAGCCGATCAGTGTACCAGCTTCAATGGTATCCCCTTCCTCAACAGTCAGGTCTGCAAGCTGTCCGTAGATAGCTTCGTATCCATTTCCCAGTTCCATAGTCAGCGTGGTTCCGGTCTCTTCATCATTCCGGATCTGGCTTACCTTTCCTCTTGCTGCGCTTCGCACTTCACTTCCAAGCTCCGCTGCAATCACCACTGCCGGGTGATATTTGTACTGATTCAGCGTGGAGAAATAGATGCTTTTATCCATGCTGTAGTTCAGAAGTACATCTCCATCCACTGGCCATCGCAGGTGATTATCTGCTGAAAATGTCAGTGCCTTGCCTTCTACCAGATCAGAACCTGCAGCCACGGATTCTTCCTCCGCTGCCAGTTCCCCGCCATCGGCCAGTTCATCAGAGGACTGCACTTCCTCTGCCTGACCATTTTCAATCTGTGCAATCTCGATCTGCGTATCTTCCTGCTCTGTCTCTGCCAGTTCTGTCTGACCGATCTGCTCCACATCCTCTTCGGTTTCAATTTTTGCTTCTGTCTGTCCTGCTGCACCTCTGGAATTTGCTGTTTCCTTCTGATTCTGCTCAAGCTGAGCGGACTGTCCCTCCGGTGTCGGAGCCGCACTCTTCTGGTACTGATACACCCCATAGATTCCGGATAAGGAAAGCATGCAAAGGCACAGTGCGATCAGAAAACCTTTCTGATTTTTTTTACGCATACCATCACCTCTGGTCATATTTTTACCAGTTCAGGGAATGGTTATACACTGTGCATTTTTATAAAAACAAGAAAAAATATCCTGCCAGGGCATTCCTTTCCGGATCCGGCGGTCTGCCGTATAGAGACTGATTCCAAATCCATGTCCCACACCTTTGATGGTGATGGTAAGCCTGTTGTCGGTATTGCCGCCTGCTCCCGCTTTATCCGTCTTCGTTGTACCATCTGCCTTCATCCAGAAGCAGCTGGACGGAAAATGCAACAAAGACCGGAAAGCTTCCCCGGTCCAGGTCTGATCACCCAGGCTTACGGATTCTACATAGCCTTCCGAATCCCGCTGAAACTCAAAATCGTCTAAGGTGATTTCCTGCTGCTTCGCCTGCCTATCCGCGTCGTCTTTCCCAGCAATATCTTTGTCTGCCATTTCTGTGTAATCCATGCCCAGTGCCCGCAGTATTTCCTCCATACTCAGGGTGCAGATCTGCACATAATCAGAGGCTTCTTTATCTTCCCTGCACTCCACAGAGAGCACATAGTCATAGCTGTCTCCAAGAAGCTTCCCATCTCTTGTATGTCCAACACTTAACTTATGAAATGGAAGTTCCCGATATTCTCCATCAATGGTCACTGCCATTCCTGATGTGCTCTCTATTGCCTGATAGATTCGCCCATATGGTTCTCCATAAAGTTCAGACAATGAGAGCTGTTCTATAGCCGACGATTCCCCCACACAAAACGCTTCCGTCCGATACAGCACTGCCAGCAATTTCAATGTATCGTCGCTCATCCAGGACAGATCTTCCGTGAGCATCTGCTGCAGTACCTGATAATCCACCGGATCCAGCTGTTTTTCCTTATGGATTCCCTGTCTGCCATTGAGCAGAAGCACCATGGTAAATGGAAATGCTGTTGCCAGAAATATTCCTGCCAGAAACATTTTTACATAATTTTTCATACAAAAAGCACCTCTTCCCATTGTATGAAAAGAGGTGCCTGCATATACAGACGAATCTGTTGTTATTTATTTTGCTTCTTCCGGTAACTCAACTGTCATTTTGTCAAGCTTCCAGATATCATCTACATACTCCTGGATGGTACGGTCTGAGGTGAATTTTCCAGCATGTGCCACATTGAGCATTGCCATTCTTGCCCAGCCCTTCTCATCACGGTATGCAGCTTCTACACGCTTCTGTGCCTCTGCATAGGAACGGAAATCCTTCAGGATGAAATATGGATCCGGACGGTTGTATCCACCGTCTACCAGCAGCGCATTGTACAGCTCGCGGAAACGCTCCGGATCATTCGGTGAGTACTCACCGTTAATCAGCTGCATCAGTACATGACGGATATCCTGATCGGTATTGAACAGCTGAGACGGATCATAGCCGCCCTGATTCTCCAGTGCGATAACTTCCTCTGCACTCATACCAAAGATAAATGCGTTTTCTTCGCCAACTTCTTCAACGATCTCAACGTTTGCTCCATCCATGGTTCCCAGAGTCACAGCACCGTTCAGCATGAACTTCATGTTACCGGTTCCAGAAGCTTCTTTGGAAGCTGTGGAGATCTGCTCAGATACATCTGCTGCTGCAAAGATCCACTCTGCGTTGGATACACGATAATCTTCGATAAATACTACTTTCAGTTTTCCATTGATAGAAGCATCATTATTGATCACATCAGCCACAGAGTTGATCAGCTTGATGGTCAGTTTTGCTCTCATATATCCGGCAGCTGCTTTTGCACCGAAAATAAAGGTTCTCGGATAGAAATCCATATCCGGATGCTCTTTGATCTGGTTATACAGGTACATTACATGAAGGATATTCATCAGCTGTCTCTTATACTCATGAAGTCTCTTAACCTGTACATCAAAGATGGAACGCGGATCGACATCAATGTTGTTGTGCTCTTTGATATATTTTGCCAGACGCACTTTGTTCTGGTATTTGATGTTCATGAACTCATGCTGTGCTTTCTCATCATCCACATACAGAGTCAGCTCTTTGATCTTCGGCAGATCAGTGATCCACTCGTCACCAACATGAGCAGTTACCCATTTTGCCAGCAGCGGATTGCCGTGAAGCAGGAAACGTCTCTGGGTAATACCGTTGGTCTTGTTGTTGAACTTCTGCGGCATCATCTCGTAGAAATCTTTCAGCTCCTGTTTCTTCAGGATCTCTGTATGAAGTCTTGCAACACCATTTACAGAATATCCTGCGACAATTGCAAGATGAGCCATCTTAACCTGACCGTCCATGATAATCGCCATCTTCTTGACTTTCTCATAGTTGCCCGGATACTGCTCCTGAATCTGGTTTACAAATCTGCGGTTGATCTCCTCTACGATCTGGTAAATACGCGGAAGCAGTCTTGAGAACAGCTCGATTGGCCATTTCTCCAGTGCCTCTGCCATGATCGTATGGTTGGTATATGCACAGGTCTTAGTCGTTACATCCCATGCCTCATCCCATTCCAGACCTTCCTCATCCATCAGGATTCTCATAAGCTCTGCGACAGCCACGGTCGGGTGGGTATCGTTCAGCTGGAAGGTTGCCTTCTCATAGAACTTACGGATATCGGAATGTTTCTTTTTATATTTTGCGATCGCTTCCTGAACACTTGCAGATACGAAGAAATACTGCTGTTTCAGACGAAGCTCTTTACCTGCCATATGGTTGTCATTCGGGTACAGCACCTCTACCAGGTTACGTGCCAGGTTCTCCTGCTCAACAGCCTTCTCATACTCACCCTTGTCAAAACGGTCAAGCTCGAAGGAATTGATTGCCTCTGCATCCCAGATTCTTAAGGTGTTGATTACGTTGTTGCCATATCCGACGATCGGCAGGTCAACCGGAACTGCAAGTACGGACTGATAACCTTCCTGGATGAACATGTTTCTGCCGTTGCGGTTCTCCACACGAACATATCCGCCGAATTTTACAGTCTTTGCATACTCCGGACGGCGAAGCTCGAACGGATTGCCGTTCTTCAGCCACATATCCGGTACTTCTACCTGATATCCGTCAACGATCTGCTGTTTGAACATACCATAACGGTAACGGATACCACAGCCATAAGCTGCGTATCCCAATGTTGCCAGAGAATCAAGGAAACATGCTGCCAGTCTTCCCAGACCACCATTACCAAGTGCTGCGTCCGGCTCCTGATCCTCGATGGTATTGAGATCCAGTCCGATCTCTTCAAGTGCTTCCTTTACTTCATCATAGAAAGTAAGGTTGATCAGGTTGTTGCCCAGCGCACGTCCCATCAGGAACTCCATGGACATGTAGTATACGATCTTCGGATCAGCTTTCTCATATTCCTTCTGCGTTGCGATCCATGCATCCATGATCGCATCCTTTACAGCGTATCCGACTGCCTGAAAGATCTGCTGTTCGGTTGCTTCTTCGATCTCTTTACGGAAAAGTGTACGAACATTGTACTTCACGCTTCTGATGAAGAACTCTTTGTTAAAAAGTCTTTTGGCCATGTTATGCCTCCCATGTTAATTACTGTTTTTCCACTCCAAGTGTTACGGATTCGCCATTGATGCTCCACTCTTTTGTATATCCTTTTACCTCGTCAAAACGGATATCTGATGCCATAACGTCGCTTAAGATTTCCTCACGGTATTCCTTCATGTAGCCTTCAATCTTCTGATTGCCCATGCTGTATACCACGATCTTGTCCATCACTTCAAATCCAGCTTCTTTACGCATGGTCTGGATCTTACTGATGATCTCTCTTACAAATCCCTCCTCAATGAGTTCCTCACTCAGATTTGTATCAAGAACGACTGTCACAGTGCTGTCTTCTTCTGTCACGTACCCCTCCATCTGTGCGGTATCAATGAGCAGATCCTCTTTTGATAATACCACGTTCTGTCCGTCAATGTCAAATGACAGGCTTCCGCTGTTGTCCAGCTCTTTCATAGCCTCGCGGCCATTGATCTCAGCCAGGTGTGCACGAATACCATTGAGAAGTTTTCCGTATTTCGGTCCGACAGTCTTCAGCTGCGGTTTGAAGGTGTAGCTGGTGAAATCACTTAAGTCCTCTTTGAACTCTACATTCTTTACATTCAGCTCATCTGCAACAACTTCCTGGAACATTGCATCCAGCGGACGCTCTGCACGTACATACATGGTTCCGATCGGCTGACGGTTCTTGATGTTAGCGGTATTTCTTGCAGCACGGCCCATAACAACAATATCCAGAACCTCTTCCATAGAAGCCTCCAGATCTTTGTCGATCATCTCAGCATCTACTGTCGGGAAGTCACACAGATGGATGCTCTCCGGAGCGGTCTTATCGATGCTGCATACCAGGTTGCGGTAGATCTCCTCTGTCATGAACGGGATCATCGGAGCTGCTGCTTTACAGATGGTTACCAGCGCAGTATACAGAGTCATATATGCATTGATCTTATCCTGCTCCATTCCCTTTGCCCAGAAACGTTCACGGCTTCTTCTTACATACCAGTTACTTAAATCATCTACAAACTCCTGCAGTGCTTTTGCAGCTTCCGGAATGCGGTAATTTGCCAGATTGTCATCAACTGCTCCAACGGTGGAATTCAGTTTGGACAGGATCCAACGATCCATAACCGTCAGGGATTTCTTATCTAAGGTATATTTGGTTGCATCAAAATTATCAATATTTGCATACAGTACAAAGAATGCATAGGTATTCCACAGGGTACCCATGAATTTTCTCTGACCTTCCTGTACAGCTTTGCCATGGAAGCGGTTCGGCAGCCACGGTGCACTGTTGATGTAGAAGTACCAGCGGATCGCATCAGCACCGTAGGTCTGCAATGCATCAAACGGATCTACTGCATTTCCTTTGGATTTGCTCATCTTCTGACCGTTCTCATCCTGAACATGTCCGAGCACGATAACATTTTCATACGGGCTCTTGTTGAAGAGCAGGGTAGACTCTGCCATCAGAGAATAGAACCATCCACGGGTCTGGTCAACAGCCTCGGAAATAAACTGAGCAGGGAACTGCTGCTCAAACAGGTCTTTGTTCTCAAACGGATAATGATGCTGAGCAAATGGCATTGCTCCTGAGTCAAACCAGCAGTCGATAACCTCCGGTACTCTCTTCATCGTCTTGCCACACTTCGGGCAAGTGCAAGTGATCTCATCAATGTACGGACGATGAAGCTCAACAGTCAGAGCTTTCTCATTGCCGCTCAGCTCTTTTAACTGCTCACGGGAACCAATTGCTTCCTGATGTCCGCAGTCTTCACACTGCCATACGTTCAGCGGAGTTCCCCAGTAACGGTTACGGGATACACCCCAGTCCTGAATGTTCTCCAGCCAGTTTCCAAAACGGCCTTTACCAATGCTCTGTGGAATCCAGTTTACAGTCTCGTTGTTGCGTACCAGATCATCACGCACTGCCGTCATCTTGATGAACCAGGATTCACGTGCATAGTAGATCAGCGGAGTATCACATCTCCAGCAGTGCGGATAGCTATGCTCAAATTTTGGCGCATCGAACAGAAGTCCCTTTGCATCCAGATCTTTGAGCACCTCCGGATCTGCTTTCTTTACAAACAGACCTGCAAACGGAGTCTCTTTTGTCATATCACCTTTTTCATCTACGAACTGTACAAACGGAAGATCATATTTACGGCCAACCTGAGCATCGTCTTCACCAAATGCCGGAGCAATATGAACAACACCAGTACCATCGGTCAGAGTTACGTAAGTATCACATACTACATAATGACCTTTCTTGTGCTGCTTTGCAGCCAGATCTGCTGCACACTGATACAGTGCCTCATATTCTTTGCCTTCCAGATCCTTACCTTTGTAGGTCTCCAGTACTTCGTAAGCAGCCTCACCGTCTTTTGCCAGTTTACCAAGTACGGTATCCAGAAGTGCGGATGCCATATAATATACATATCCGTCAGCAGCTTTTACTTTTGCATACTCCTCGTTCGGGTTTACACAAAGTGCCACGTTGGACGGCAGAGTCCACGGTGTAGTGGTCCATGCCAGGATATATGCATCCTCACCTTTTACTTTGAAACGTACCACTGCGGAACGCTCTTTTACATCTTTGTATCCCTGTGCCACCTCATGAGAAGACAGAGGAGTTCCACAACGCGGGCAGTACGGAACGATCTTGAATCCTTTGTACAGGAGTCCTTTATCCCAGATCGTCTTCAATGCCCACCACTCGGACTCGATGAAGTTGTCATCATAGGTAACATACGGATTATCCATATCAGCCCAGAAACCAACGGTACCGGAGAAGTCCTCCCACATTCCCTTGTATTTCCAGACACTCTCTTTACATTTGGTGATGAACGGATCCAGACCATACTGCTCGATCTGCTCTTTTCCATCCAGACCCAGAAGCTTCTCAACCTCCAGCTCTACCGGCAGTCCGTGGGTATCCCAGCCTGCTTTTCTCGGAACATAGTAGCCTTTCATGGTACGGTATCTCGGAATCATATCCTTGATAACACGGGTCAGCACATGACCGATGTGCGGCTTACCATTTGCGGTAGGCGGTCCGTCATAAAAGGTATATGTCGGGCAGCCTTCTCTCTGCTCCATACTTTTCTTAAATGTGTTGTCTTCTTTCCAGAACTCTTCAACTTCTTTTTCGCGCTCTACAAAGTTCATGTCGGTGTTTACTTTGCTGTACATGCTTTTTGTTACCTCCTTGTCTTCCAAACAAAAAAGCCCCGTCCTGCAACAGGACGGAGCCTAATAGCCCGTTTATAAACCACCTCTTACAACATACTGTCATATGCGTTCCCGATAACGGAGGGAATACCGTCGAAGCCTACTTTCTTCTTCCTATATAATATAGAAGAAACTCCTCTTCAGCCCGAGGCTCGGAAGTGATCTTCGGAAATCCCTGTACTCTCACCGGGCTCACACCCACCCCGGTTCGCTGCGCATTTCCAGTGGTTCCTACTGTCTTCGTCATAGCCGTTTACACAAGTGCAATTATAAGTGCGGTCGACAGCATTTGTCAAGGCTTTCACTGATATTCCGGGGATTTTTTAGTATTTATTCCTGATGATGTTTGGTCACTTTTTTGTCGATGGTCAGCACTTCCCCTTCCGGTTTGTAGGAGATCTTCACATAAGTATGCATAGCCGGACAACCTGCCTTCGCGGCAACCAGCTGGCAGTTCTTCACGATCTCCATCAACTGATCATAGTCCCCTTCGATGGAGGTCTCACATGGTCCTACATAATAGGAAAGTCCTGTGGATTTAATATAATCAATCACCGCATCTACGATGCGGATCACTTCCTCGTCATCTGTTACAGTGGGCAGTACCTGAATTGCTACGCTTGCATTCATCTTTTATCCTCCTCCAAAAAACGCATCTGCCATATGACAGATGCGTATATCGCTCTAAACACCATTATACAAAGGTATCCATAATTGTCAATGTAAGTTTTCCCGCCTGAATTGTGAACTTTTCCACTGTTCCCTTGCACAGCTTATGTAAATCAACTATAATATTGAATGATTCAGAGTTTTGCAAGCCTCACAGGTGTGTTTTGTAAATATCTCTGCATCGTCAAATAAAAATATAACGAGGTAACACATGAAATTTTTTAATAGATTTGCTGTATCACTTCTGGCATCTGTGCTCTGTGCAAGCACCCTGTTCGCCATGCCGGTAGATGCGAAAAAAACAACCAAACGGCGGCAGCCGACACAGGCAGAGCTTGCCGCAGCTGCAGCACTTCAGGCCGCGATTGACGAACGCTATAACAAAGAAATAGAATCTAACTCATGGGAGAACTGGCCAGCCGGTCCACAGGTCTATGCTGAATCCGCTATTGTCATGGAAGCATCCACCGGAACGATCCTGTATTCCAAAGCCATTGATGAACAACATTACCCGGCAAGTATCACCAAGATCATGACTGTACTGCTGGCACTTGAGAACTGTGAGATGGATGAAGAAGTCACCTTTTCCCACAATGCTGTCTATTCCATTGATTACGGAAGCAGCAGCATTGCCCGTGACGAAGATGAGGTCCTGACAGTTGAAGAATGTCTTTATGCTATCATGCTTGAATCCGCTAACGAGTGTGCCAATGCCATTGCTGAGCACATCTCCGGTTCCACCGAAGCATTTGCAGACCTTATGAATCAACGTGCTGCTGAGCTTGGCTGCACCAACACGCATTTTGTCAATCCCAGTGGTCTGCCAAATGAAGAACATTACACATCTGCCCATGATATGGCACTGATCACACGGGCAGCTGTCAGTCACGAAGAATTTCGTAAGATCAGCGGCACTTCCCGTTATGTCTTACGTGCCACCAACAAGAAGTCTGAAGAACTGTTGATGAATAATCATCATTATATGATCTCCGGCTACAAAACCTCCAAATATCTGGATGATACGGTATTTGCCGGTAAGACTGGTTACACAGAGGCAGCGTTGAACACCCTTGTCACCTGCGCCACCCGAAACGGCATGGATCTGATCGTGGTCACTATGAAGAGTCAGGGAACCGGCGAAAAAGGTGTTCCCATTTACCCCGATACGACCAATCTTCTGAATTATGCTACGGAGAATTTTCAGAAGGTAAATATTTCAGAAAATGAAGCCAACTTCTCCATCGGACAGGGACAGCTCTTTGACACAGGCACCTCCATCTTCGGAAGCACCACTCCGATGATCGAGATGGATACAGATGGGTATGTAGTCCTTCCTAACAGTGTTGATTTTTCTGCTGCATCTCCAAGCCTGGAGTTTGTGGATTCTCCGGATTCTGATGTGGTCGCTGTCCTTCGCTATCAGTTCGATGGTCAGACTATCGGATCTACAGATCTGACACTGGCAGAACCTGCTGTTCAGGATTTCCAGTTCCAGAAGACCGGTGAGGAAGACGAAGAACAGGCACAGGCTGAAGCAAAACCATCCACACGGCTGATCAAGATCAATCTTCGAATCCTGATCTATATAGTTTCCAGTGTTGCCGCTTTACTTCTGCTGTTCGTGTTATTTAAGAGACTTAGCAAAGCTTATCATTTTGATATTAGTTTTCTTACCCGCTGGAGACGGAACCGGGCTGACCGCAACTCCTTCTCCAATGCAAATCGAAAACGTTATAAGAGTCGGAAGAGAAGAAAAAAAGATAACTGGTTGAAATAATTTTGATAAATATAACAAGATGACAGGGCTACTGTTCCATAGATGTGTGAAACATCAACTATGGAACAGCAGCCCCGTTTTATTTACTGACTTTATTTTGTTCTAAACAATGAAAGGATACCTATAATGAGCAGGATCGGAAATGCCAGATATAAAAGTCCGCCAAATACCATTCCCAGCAGGATCACCGGAAGAAATACAATCGTAATCAGCAACTTGGAAATGCTCCACGCTGCCCGCATACCGAAGAAAAATAATTTCCCAAAAATACCAAACAGAAAAATAAAAAATAATAACTCTAACATCTTTCACAACTCCTCTTGTGCATATTTCTCTTGTTGTCCAAGTCATCATACTCAATATTACGGTGATTATCAATAGGTTTCTTTCTGAATTTATATGGGAAACTCCTGAAGAACTTGATCTTAAACTGGCAAAACGAGTACGAAATATCAGAAAACGCCGCTCCATTTCACAGCAGAAACTCTCTGAAATGAGCGGCGTCAGCTACGGCTCTATCAAGCGATTTGAGTCTACAGGACAGATCTCACTGCCTGCACTCACACGGATCGCTACAGCATTAGATCTTGCCGATGAACTCCGAAACCTTTTTACACAGGTTCCTTATAAAGATATTTCAGAAGTGATTCGGGAGTCGCGGTAATACCGCACTCCCTTTTATAATCCTCTCAGATGTGGATACAGTTTCACAAACTTTCTATATACTTCATTGTAAATCTCATGCGTATCATTTGAAGCTCTGTAAGTAATACATGCATCTTCATCCTGAAGAGTCTTTACAAAATCTCCATAATCTGCAATCTCTCCATTTGCAAGAAGAACTGCAGATGCAAGTGCTTTTGCCGGAAGGATATCAGCATTTTTGTATACTTTCACATCTTTTCCAAGTACATCTGCAAGAATCTGACACCAGACAGCGACTCTTGCGCCTCCTCCAATCAGAGAAACACTTTTCACTTCGCAGTCAATAAGTTCCAGTCCCTGACGAACAGAAAATGCAACACCTTCCAAGCATGCTCTTGTAAGATCCTCCGCTGATGTATCCGGTGTAATTCCATAGTAAGCACCTCTAATATCCGGATCAATCACAGGAAAACGCTCCCCTGTAATATACGGCAGAAACAGCACTCCATGGCATCCCGGCACACTGCTTTCCAGTAATTTTGTAGATTTCTCATAATCCAGCGAATCACCTTCTGAAAAAACTTTCGTGATCCATTTATGGACATTTCCTGCATTAAAGAACGGTACCACATTAATATAGGTTTTTTCTGAAAAACCAGCAAGATTGAAGACCCTTCCATGCAGATCCAGCGGGCTATTACTTATGGTCGCTACCCATCCAGATGTTCCAATATTTACATTGAATTCTCCAAAAGAAGCAATTCCACTGGCAAGTGTCGTCGCTCCCGCATCGCCAATTCCTGCATAAACCACTGTATTCTGATCATATCCACATAAATCCTGCATCTCTTCTACAACTGTACCCACCACTTCATGTGGATATTTGATTGGTGGAAACAATTCCAGATTTAGTGTTGCTGCCGTAATCAGCTCTTCATCCCATGTCATCTGCTTCAGATTCATGGCTCCTGCTGTCGCACACGCAGTTGCATCCCCACAGGCAATTCCTGTCAGGCAACGAATGATGTAATCTTTGGAACTGATCAGCACCTGCCTGGTCTTTGCATAGATTTCCGGCTCATGCTCTTTTACCCACAGGAGTTTTGCCAGGGGCATAGAACCATCAAAATGGTTACAGGTGATTGCTTCCAGTTTATCCTCTGTTACCATCTCCTGAATCTTTGCCGCTTCCAGACCTGCCCTCGCGTCCGAATAGAGAATTGCATCGCGCAGTGGTCTCCCCGCTTCATCAACCAAAATCAGATCCTGCATCTGTCCGCTCATAATAACTGCTTTGATTTTATCTGCTCCCACATGGGAAGTGAATTTTTTTCCAATCTGACAAAATGCATCAAACCAATCATCTGGCTTTTGTTCCTTATAATCCTGTTGAAAATAAGTTTTGATTTGAACCAATTCTGAAGTCTTAATCTCGCCATCTGAGCTTACAAGTACACCCTTTACTGCAGTTGTCCCCACATCATACGTCGCAATATAATACATTCTTATACCTCTTCGATTGCCGTTTCCATATTTTTCAGGAAAGTCATCAGTTCCTCAACTGAAGCATTTAACTTCTTCATAATTGCTGTTCCTATGATAACTCCATCAAATCCATCCTGCAACAGCTGTGTTGCCCGTTCAACAGTTCCAATTCCAAATCCTGCCAGAAGATGACCGCTGGACTGTTCTTTTGCTGAATGGAACAATCGTTTATAAGTGTCTGTATTATTGACACAGCCTGTCGGTCCTGAGTATAGCTGTTGATAAATAATCGGAAACAGTTCACAGGTCTCGTAATTATTTTCCCACTCCATCCGGTCTCCGATAAATCCCAGCGTATCAACTCCAAATGTTTTCAGTTCTTTCAAAATTTCCAGTCTCTGCTCAATCTCCAGATCCGGAATCACAAATGCATCGATTACTCCATTTTTTGCAAGCTTTTTATAGATTCCTGTATCTATAAGATCTTTCTTATAACCCATAATCCAGATAGGATTCTCCACCGTATTTCTGAGTCTTTTCCAGAAATCCATATCCTCGCGGATCCCATGATCCACTACTTCATAGCTTTTACGAATAATTTCTCCATCTGCATAGGGATCATCTGTGGGAAATCCAATCTCAAAGATACCCATTCCACAGCTTTCTGCATCCTTCATATATGTAAAAAACTGCTCTTTATCAGGATATCCTGCCGTAAAAAAACCAACGAATGAGTGTTTATGCTTTTGAAAATATGCTTCATTTCTTTTATTAAAACATTGTAGTTTTGCCATTATTTTGCGTCTCCACGTCCAAGTTTCTGTGCAATTACTGCGAATATAATGATTCCACCTGTAATGATGTCCTGCATATAGGTCGGTATCTGAAGCATGGTAAGACCGTTTGCAAGAATACCGAGAATTGCAGCGCCAATCAACGTTCCGATCACGTTCGGAACACCTTTCTTTGATGCGGTACATCCAATAAATACGGCTGCATACGACTGAAGAAAATATCCATCACCAGCAGTTGTATTCGCAGATCCTACTCTGGATGCAATCAGCATGCCTGTGATACATGCCATAACTGCACAAAGTGCAAATGCAATATTCTTATACTTTTTAACATTAATACCTGAAATTTTAGATGTTTCCTCATTACCACCGATTGCATACAGTTTTCTTCCCAATGCGGTATGTCTCATCAGATACCAGAAGATCACAACAGCCACAACCATCATAACGGAAAGCAACGGGATTCTTCCAATCTTGGTCATTCCCAGCCAGGAAAAACTCTTCGGAATATTTTCAAAAATCGTAGCTCCACCTGACAGACGATAAATAATACCTGACAGAACTGTACTCATGCCGAGTGTTGTAATGAAAGACAGCACTTTGAATTTTGCTACGATCCAGCCATTGATCCAGCCAATTACAAAGCTGACAATGATCGGTATGATAAAGCACACAACAATGGGCAGTCCTTTTACTGCAAGAATTGCTGCAATGATTCCGCCAAGGCTGGCCATAGAACCTACCGACAGGTCAAATTCATTGATACTCATAACCAGCGTTGCACCAAGTGAGATCATAACCAGTAATGAAATCTGTCTGGTGATGTTGATAAAGTTTGTCAGTGTAAAAAATGAAGTCGGACTGATAATACTAAACAGAATAATAATCAATGCCAGCGCCAGTATGGTTCCATATGATTGGAAAATATACTTCACAGTTGGTTTTTTCGTTTTTAATTCAGACATAATGCTCTCCTCTTCCTTATTCGTAGCAGTACGATAATACTTCCGTTGTCGTCAGGTTTTCATTTACCAAAAGCTGTCTTGTCTCTCCCTGTACAACCAACTGTATGGTATCTGCTACTTCCAGTATTTCCTTCAGATCAGAAGAGACATATACGACTGCGTTGCCAGCATCTGCCTTCTCCCGAAGCAATTTGTGAATCTCATTTCTCGTCATGATATCTACGGCCTGTGTGGGTTCATCACACAAGAATACTTTCGGATTCGTCATAAGAGCCTTCGCAAATACTGCCTTTTGCTGATTTCCACCAGAAAGCTCAATAATTCTCTGATCAAGCCCCGTCATTCTTATCTTTAATGCTTCTGCCTTTTCTGAAACATCCTGTTTTTCTTTTTTCTCATCCAGATAACCATGCTTTGCATAGCGATCAATACAGGAAAGCAATACATTTTCCTTGATGGAAAGATTTCCAACCAGTGCCTTTCCTCTTCGGTCCTCTGAGATAAGAACCATTCCTTTTTTAATGGAGTTGGCCGGAGACAGCATATTCTGCTGTTCTCCGTCAATCGTAACCGTTCCTTCTGTAATTGGACGATATCCATAGATTCCTTCCAGAAGTTCTGTTCGTCCGCTTCCTCCAAGGCCAAATACACCCAGAATTTCTTTTTCACGAACTTTGAGAGAACCCTTTTTCATAACACCGTCTTTGGTCCTGATTCCCTGTACTTCCAGCAGAACTTTTCCAAAGTTCGTATTATGTACAATATCCGAGCCCTTCCACTCATCCGTCATCATGGATACAAGCTTATCTTTATCTACCTCGCTGGTCTTTACGCAGGAAACCATGGAACCATTTTTGAATACGGTGATCCGGTCTGTCAGTCTGAAGATCTCATCCATTCGATGGGATACATATAGGACAGAAGTACCTTTCTTCTTCAGTTTTCCAATGATGTCAAATAAAATCTCTGACTCTTTATCTGTCAGCGATGCTGTCGGCTCATCCAGAATCAACAGTTTGCAGTCATTCATCATTGCACGAATAATTTCCAGACAGGTCTTTTGCGGCGGTGACAGTTCGATCGCCATTTTTGAAAGATCCAGTTCGATTCCCAGTTCATCTCTGGTCTTCTCCACGGTCTCCCACATGGTCTTCCAATCTACCTGCATTCCTTTATGCGGATATTCACGACCCAGATATGCATTTTCCACACCGTCAAATGTAGGGATTAATGTTCTGTCCTGGTGCACAACATTGATGCCAAGTGTCCGACTCTGTGAAGGATTCGGAATCTTAACCGGCTGATCTTCCCAGAAAACAGTACCTTCATCAATACTGTAAACACCTGTCAGCATTTTGATCAATGTGGATTTCCCCGCTCCATTTTCGCCGACAAGTCCATGTACCTCTCCTGCTTCTACTTCAAAATTGATATTTGATAACGCATATACCCCATTAAAACTTTTGCTGAGTTTTTCTGTCCTTAAAAGCAATTGCCTACCTCCATTGGATCATTCCAATTATTCTGCATTCTCCTGAGTAATCAGAGTAGCATCTGCATACATGTCGCCTTTCTCAATCTCCTTGCCAGTATAGAGAAGTTTCATCTGCTCCAGTACAATGTCAGCCATTCCATCAAAGTTCTGTTTTACAGTTGCTTTTAAGTTTGTGCCCTGTTTGATCAGATCAACAGCCTGATCATTTCCATCTACACCAACAACAAGGATTTCATCTCTGCCTGCTTCCATACATGCCTGTGTTGCACCAATTGCCGGCTCATCCCATCCACACCAGATTGCTGTGATAGATCCTTTTTCCGGATTGGAAAGCAGCAGGTTCTCTACGGTATCCTGTGCATCATTAATCGGCTGCTCTGCCGGAATATGCTGCTCTGTGATTAGTGAAATCTTATCGTTTGCCGCAATTGCATCATCAAATGCTTCACATCTCTTAACTACACCCGGATGCGGTCTGTGCGTAAGGGCAATCACATTACCTTCACCGCCCATGAGATCGTTAAACAGATAATCTGTAATCAACTGACCCATCTGGTAGTTATCGCTAGTTGCATTTACCTGCATTCCTTCAATGAATCCACTGTCGCATCCAAATACCGGAATGTTTGCATCAAATGCTTCCTGCAGCTGATTCTCAAGCTGCGACGGATCAGCACTTACCAGAATAATTCCATCCGTCTGTGCGGTAACCACATCTTCGATTCTGCTTGCCAGCTTGGAAAAATCGTTTGCGGTATCAATGACAGTAACTTCAGCCCCCTCTTTTTCAAGTCCTGCCTGCAGATTTTCTACCATCTGATTCGTAGTTACAGATGACAGATATGGAGTCATAATAGAAATATTTTTTCCTTCCAGTCCGTCTGCTGTGCTCTTTGCTCCCCCACCACATGCTGTAAGTCCAAGACCTGCAAGTGCCGCTGCCAATACTACCATCGCTTTTTTTACCTTCATAAGAAAAACCCTCCCTGATATTTTTAATGTAGCTTTATTTTATGAAATGTTGTATAATATTTCAATAGTTGAAATATATTTCAAAAGGAGGAAAATTCATGTCTATTCTGGATAATACACGCCTTATGGTAAAGGTCTGCAAACTATGCTATGAAGAAAATATGAGCCAGGCAGAAGTCTCTGAGAAGCTTCACATCTCCAAACCGCAGGTCTCCAGGATTATCAATGCAGCAAGAGAAAAAGGAATCCTGAATATTTATATATCCAATCCTTTTGCGGAAGAATTAGAACTTGAAAAAATTTTTATGGAAAAGTACAGACTTGACCAGGTATTTATTGCCGATGCAGGAGACGGTCCTTCTGAAACACAATTCACTTCTTTTACCAGACAATGTGCACAGCAGTTGGAAAGCATTATGCCAGACAATGCAAATATTGGTGTCATGAGTGGAAAAACCATTAGTGCGGTGGCAAAGCAGTTTCCATCTGCCAGAAAAAAACATCTTCATTTTATTCCATTGGTAGGTGCTATAGGAAATTCCGGAAATGACTGGAATGCCAATTCCATCGCCAGAATTCTGGCATTTAAGACAGACAGTTCTTATAGCGTACTGAATGCGCCTGTTCTGACCCAAAGTCAGAAGGCAAGAGATTATTTTGTACAGGAACCAGATATTGCAAGTGTCCTGAAAGAAGGAGAACGCTGCGATATGGCTTTAGTCGGGATTGGTCAGATTAGTACCCATTCTACTGCTTACTTAAGTGGTGCTTATCAGGATGAGGACTTGGCTGCATTAGAAGAAGCCGGTGCTGTGGCTTCTGTTTCTATCTCCTATATTGATAAAAATGGAAGCATCATTGAGACCAGCCTTTCCAACCGTTCCATTGCATGGCCGCTGAAGAAATATCCAAAAACCAACGTAGTTCTGATAGCCACCGGCCTTAGTAAAGCTGAAGGCTTAAAAGCTGTATTAAAAGGCGGATATATCAATACCTTAATGATTTCCTTAAAACTTGCTAAAGCGATACTTGAAACAGAATGATCCGCTCCCGTGGATCATTTCCATTAAAAAGATCTTGGCAACTGATCTCATCGTAAAACATCAGTTCATCCACCGTCATCAGATACGATATATATTCGTCCGACGGATAATAGAAAAACAACTTTATCTCCCGTGGATGTTCATAATAAGAATCCAGGATCCGTGAAACTGCTTTTTGCAGAATTTCCAACGAAAACGGATTAAAGAAATAGATACAGTCGGCTGCCTCCGGTACAGAGTATTCTTCTGCATTTACCAGCGCAAAGGATACTCTCCCGCCAGACACAGCCGTCTCTTTATTTTCCATCGCCTTTGCATGGATCCGGTCATCATATTCCACACCAATAGAATGACACCGGGTCTGATAAGATAAAAAGAAATCCACCCGTCCTTTTCCACAACCATAATCCAGCAACGTATTTCCTTTTCGGATATAACCGGTATTTGCCAGCCGTTCCAGCACGGAATAGGGCGTTGGCTCATACGGATACCGATACTGGTCAGAACGGGAATCGTCCCTACCCATAGTATGGATGTGCAGCAGCTTGTCCCAGTTCTGCTCGTTCTTATCTACTTTCATGATCTTTTTCCTCTATTTTTCTCACCACCCAATAAAAGGCACATACAAATATAACTCCTTTTATCACAGACGTGAGAGTCAGTGCCCACCAGACACCCAGAAGCTTCAAGGAGGTTGCCGTCAGCAGAATCGCCAGTGGGATTCTGGCACTGGTCAGAAGGATACTGATCACGCTGCACAGATGTGTCTTTCCAAGACCAGACAAGGCACCGACTGTCATCAATTCTACACATAAGAACGGTTCACTGAAACCAACGATGATCAAATATCCGACCGATGTAGCAATCGCTGATGGCTCATGGAAGAACACACCGGAGATTGGTTCCGGCAGGAATACAAAGACCAACATGATCAGACAACCCCAGATTCCAACAGTCCACAGAGATGCCCGATATCCTTTTTTTACTCGATCCAGCTTCTCTGCGCCATAATTCTGAGCTGTAAATGCATTCAATGCAGAAGCAAATCCATCTGCAGTATTCCATGAAATGGACTCAATCTGTCCACCGACCCGCTGGGTAGCGATCGCTTCCGCACCAAATCCAGACACCATTCTTGTCAATACCATGGAGATCATACAATATGCCATTCCCTGCAGAGCTGTCGGAATTCCGATCCTGCAGATCCCTCTCAGGGAATCCCAGGAAATTGCTGCAAATATATGCGTTCCTTTTAATACATTTTCTTTTTTTCGAATCATGATTCCGCCGACGAGAATACTCATAACGATAAACTGTGCTGTCACAGTTGCAATCGCTGCTCCTGTCACTCCCAGGGAAGGAATCGGTCCTGCTCCCAGGATCAGCAACGGATCCAGAATCATATTTGTTGCCAGTCCGATCAGATTTGCTACAAAGGGTGTTCTGGAATCCCCCTGCGCAGTGTAGATTCCCGTCAACGTAAACGTTACAAAAGAGAATACGATCAGTCCACAGGCGATTTTCGTATAAGAAAATGCGGCTTCCAATGCTTCTGGATCCGTCAGCTGGAAAAATCCAACCAATGGTTTAATAAAGATCAGAACCACTGCCGCAAATAAAAGCCCGGAAAAGACAGACAACTGTACAGCTGTCTGCGCATATTGATGAGCCCTTTTTGGTTCACCACGTCCAATATACTGTGCCACCTGCACCTGTCCGCCCATACGTGCCATGGATGCAAGCCCCTGGGACAGCCAGGTAAACATTCCTCCTACACCGACCCCTGCCACTGCTTTTGCTCCCAGCAATCCGATCCATGCCATATCCGTAATATTATATAAAGTTCCCAAAAACGAAGATGCCATAATCGGAATTGCCAGCTTCGTCAATGATTTCAAAATAGGTCCTTTCGTTAAATTCCCTTCCACAAATACGTTCCCCCTACATTTTCCTGTCACAGCGTACCGTAACTCTGTTTTTCCCATCTGCGGTACAAGTAAACAGACTCAACGGCTACTCGTTTAATTTCTACTCATTGATACTGCCTTAAGAAAAATCACAATTCCAATGCAGAATAAAATTGCGATCATACCAACACCCATGCTGATATTTCCGGTAAGCTGGGATACTATGCTGACAATGGTTGTCCCGACGAACGATGCACCTTTCCCACATATATCCATGAGGCCAAAATATTCACCCGAATGCTCCTCCGGAATGATCTTGGTAAAATATGATCTTGAAAGCGCCTGGATCCCTCCCTGAAACATTCCTACGAGAATTGCAAGGATCCAGAACTGGAACTGTGTCTTCAAAAAGACTGCAAAAATAGCAATCCCCAGATAGGCAAAGATACACACAATAATCAGCTTCTCTGTTCTGATCCTGTATGACAAATTACCGAAAATAATTGCACAGGGAAACGCTACGATCTGTGTTACCAGCAGTGCAAGAAGCAGCCCTGTGCTGTCAAGTCCTAACGCCGATCCATAGGCAGTCGCCATATCAATGATCGTATATACACCATCAATATAAAAGAAAAAGGCAAGCAAAAACATAAATACCTGCTTTTCTTCTTTCATATTTTTAAAGGTTTCTCCTAATCTTTTAAAACTCTGTGCGATCGCATGGGGCTTTTTCTCTACATAGTATTTCTGTTCATAGTTTTTGAGCAATGGCAGTGACATAAGCAACCACCATACCGCTACGAGCACAAAGGCTATTCCCATAGCTGTTTCCATACGGATCCCAAGCGGATCTGAACCTAACACGATCACCAGGCACAACACAAAGGGCACGCAGCTTCCAATATATCCCCACGCATATCCTTGCGACGATACATAATCCATACGTTCTTCATCGGTTATATCGCTGAGCATGGAATCGTAGAAGATCAGACTCGCCGAAAATCCCACCTTAGCAATCAGAAACACGATCAGAAACGCCATCCACTGAACCATCAGTCCCAGAAGAGAACAGGCGATTGTACCTATCAATATAGAAATCATAAATATCGGTTTTTTATAACCCTTCGTATCCGCAATCGTTCCCAGGATCGGCCCTAATATGGCAACAATCACAGTACATATGGAAGCTGCATATCCCCAATAAGCGAGATAATCAACGTCCGAAAGTCCTGCCTTACCTGCCAGATAATTAAAATATATGGGAATGATCGTGGCCACCAGCAGAACAAATGCCGAGTTTCCTACATCATACAAGATCCATCTTTTCTCTTTTCCATTCAGCTTCATTTTTTGATATCTTCTATCTGCCTTTCTTTTATTTTCATGCTATAACCCTAATGCTATCTATTATAAAGTAAAATAGCAGACAGTCAATTCCTTCCTGAAAAAACGCTTGATGAGCGGACAAATGGATGCCATTCACAGACTATAGAAGAAACCAAGGCAGCCCATATATGGGCTGCCTTCATTTGTTATGCTTACTACTTTTCAACTTTTCGTTCAAACACATACTCCGTCTCCGATGACAGATTTCCTCTGAAAGTATATCCAAGTCTATCAAACTTTTGTATATCTACAGGATTTTCAATATTATTCTCTGCCATGAATCTGACCATTTCTCCGCGGGCCATCTTCGCATAGGTTCCTTTTGTCACCAATTTATCACCTGACAATTCGCAGAATGTAATTGTGATGTAATTGTCTTTATCCGATAGATATCTTTCTATGCATTTTGAATATTCTTTAGATGCCAGATTTATGATCGTCCTGCTGTCATCAATTACCGAATGATATAACCGATCCCCCCAGTAATCATATAGATTTGCTGTTTCTTCAATCTCAGCTTTTGCCTGCATTTCAAGGCGATAAGGAGTCACACCATCCATCGGTTTTAAAACGCCATAAAACGCAGACAGGATTCTTAAATGATTTTGCAGATACTCAAACTGCTGGATTTCAAACACAGATGGTGCCATATATTGAAATGCAATCCCTTCATATGCTAAGACAGCCGGAGTAAGTCTGTTATAAAGATCCATATTTTCCAATCTGTTAAAGTTCTGCTCTGCAATCTTGTCATTACATTTCCAGATAGCTTTCAGTTCCTCTTTTGATTTGCTTTTCATCCAGCTCAATATCTCTGCTGTCTTATCGATAAAGACTGGCAGTTCAACCGGTGCTATGTTATCTGTATCTACAATCATCTTTTTAGCAGGTGATAAAATAATCTTCATTATGACAGTTCCTTGAGCATGTTTTCAGGATCATCTGCTGCCTTTACTTTATCATTGGCTTTGATAATAATCCCTTGCTCATCAATAAGATATGTAGTTCTTACCACACCCATAGAAACCTTGCCATAATTTTTCTTTTCTTTCCATACATCATATACTTCAATCACCTTACGCTCTGGATCTGCCAAAAGTGTAAATGCCAATCCATATTTTTCCTCAAATTTCTTGTGAGAGGCTACCGAATCCTTGCTCACCCCAAGAACAACTGCTCCTTTCTCAGTGAATTGAGGATAACGTTCGGAAAAACCACATGCCTGTTTTGTACAGCCTGCCGTGTTATCCTTTGGGTAAAAATATAAAATCACTTTTTTTCCTGCATAATCACTTAATTTATGTATTTTCCCATTCTGATCCGGCAATTCAAAATCCGGTGCTTTGGTTCCTATTTCTAACATTTATGATTCCTCCGCTTCTGTATTTTCTACCTGTTTTCTTGTTCTCTTATTACCTGAAATCATTTTATGTCCAGTGTACATGGACATGATCATACATATAAGAGTGCTGCACGCAAAATACCTATGGCTTGTTTTAGATCCTTTATATCCAGTATAAATAGTTCCAATCATATTAATTAACGCTCCGACTGACCAATACTTATGTGCTTTCATTATATACCTCCAAATTGATTAAGTTATTTCCAAATCGGTTTATCATTTTTTGCTATTCTTCTGAATGACAGCTATGGCTTCCACATCCATGCTCACCACATGTATGTCCTTCCCCGTGGCTGTGCTCATGGTGAGAACACTTCACATCTGGATTATAATCAAGTGTATCATTGATAAAAGCTTCTACTGCTTTATCCGCATCTCCTGAAACTCCGCCAAAAAGCTTAATGCCTGCTGCCGCTAACGCAATCTGAGCACCTCCTCCGATTCCGCCGCAGATCAGAACATCAGCATTTAATGCATTAAGAACTCCTGCCAATGCACCATGTCCGCTTCCATTCGTATCTACTACTTCTGAATGTACCACTTTTCCTTCCTCTACATCGTAG
>QWCN01005910.1_pt1 | contig 22614 bp, 24 predicted proteins | sample 1972711 | NCBI WGS metagenome assembly QWCN01 (sample SAMN09866707, study PRJNA288562) | Human gut metagenome isolate term1_stool, whole genome shotgun sequencing... | isolation source: gut | host: Homo sapiens | place: USA: California
GACGTGGTCTCGATCGCATGAGTCATCTCCGAGGCAATGATCGACGCGACGGTGCGCCCCGACGCGGCGTTCACATGGATCGTGCCGTTTTTGTAATATCCGTTTACCGTCGGATCGTCGCTGCGGAAGAAGACTATGCGCCGGTCGAGTATGTGCGAAAGCTCCTCCGCCGCTGCCTGCTGAGCCGGAGACGCACCGTATTCGCGCCCCGTCCTCGTCGCTTCGTTCATCGCAATAACTCTCGTCTGCTCCGTCGGAGTGTATCCCTCGCGGTCAAGCGCTTCGTCACCGAACGCAGCGGAAGCTTCCGAGCCTTCGCGGTCGACTGCAAAATCGCCTTCGTCCGCGCCGTTTTCCGCCGTGTCCGCAGCATCATTTTCGCTTTCCTGCGTATACTGACTGTTGACAGCGGCGTTATCCTGTGATATACTGTTGTCCGAAGAGGACTTCCCGTAGTCTCCGGTCATCTCGGCTTCGCCGCGACCCGGTTGGCGGGAGGTCCTTTCCTTTACGGAAAATGTGTCCGGCTTGAAGTTTACGATGTCGTACAGAAGCATCTCTCCGTTTCGCGTATACCCGACGACGACCTCGGCATTGTAGTTGTTCTGCCCGATGCGCATGAGTACGCGGCCGCGCGCAAATTCCTTGATGTTGTCCTTTCGCGGATGCTTTATTTCTTCGTTTACATAGTCCGTCGAGGCGCGCACGGCTTCGTCGAGATTTCCCGCCGCACGAAGCTTGTCATCGTAAACCTGACCGTCGTTTCTTTCGATGTACTGCGAGTATCCGGATCGCGTATACTCCTTCCCGGTCTTTCCGGTGATCTCGATAACACCGTTTCCCACACGGATGCCGTTCGGATAATTCTGAGATATGAATTTCCTGACGGTGTTCTTTTTGTCCGCATCTGCTACGCCGTTCAGAATGTCCGTGTCGATCACAACGACGGGCTTGCCCCTGTCGGTCTGCTCTATCGAATACCTCGCCCCGTCCGCCTCGGGCGTGTACTTTCCGTCCACCGACGCGCCGAAGTACGTTCCGTCTATTCCGAAGCGGTCGCGCAGCTTCATCTCCGCCTCGAGCATCTTCCGATCCTCGTACCGCGCGGTGAATCCCGTCCGCCCGAGCTCCGAGATGCGCTGCCTCTGCATCTCAAGCGCCGCGATCGCCTCGGCGGCGCTGTCCGCATCCGTCGCACGCGTCGCCGCCTCAAGAGCAAGCTCCACACTGCCCGCGCTTCGCGCATCCGCCGTAAGCGAATCCTTCGCCCTCTCGATCGGATTTCTCTTGTCCTTTACCTCATATCCTCCCTGAGGCGTGATCTCCGCCGCAAGGGAGAATTTTTCTTTCAGCGTCTCCGAAAGCGTCTCGAGCGCCGTGTCGAGATACTTCACGCGCCGCGCCGTGTCCTCGACCCCCGTCGTCTCGTCCGTCATCTTCGACAGCGCCGCACGCTGCTTCTCGAGCGATTCTATTACGGCTTTCGCTTCCGCGGCATTCTCAACACTGTCCGCGTTCACCGAGAGCGTGTTCACATAGTCAACGTCCGCCGCGTGTACCTGTCCCGCCGCACGAAGCCTCTGACCGAGACCGATCGAACCGAGCACACCGCCGGAGATCGCACCGAGAATTCCCTCATATGCCACCTCCCGCGCGTCAAGCTCAAAGTCCTCCCCGGTGATCACACTCTTCGCCGCCGCCTCGAGAAAGCTCTGTGCCACCTCCTCAAGACCTTCCTCGCCGGATTCGGCAAGATATACCGTAAGCGTGCGCACGATGGGATTCGATATATTATCGATGATAGAAAAACCGAGCTTGCGCCCGATCGCCGGAACCGTGCCGAACGCATCACCGAGGAGGCTCTCGCCGACGCCCTCGATGAGAAATCCCGCCTTGCCGTACAGATCCGCCTCGGCACTCGAATATCCCTCCTCGAGCAGCTCGCGGCGGTTCGATACATACGCGGGACTTCCGAACATAATCGCGGTTGCCGCATCGGACGAAAGCCCCGTCAGTCCGAGTCCGTGCGTGAGAAGCATGTTCGGCATCTGATAGCCGAAGTTCTCCGCAAGATCGGCGATGACATTTCCCGCCTTGCCGAGCGTCCGGTTCTCGCGTCGGTATAAATAATCCTGCATAACGGTATCTTTTTCCGACCGATCGGTGTAGGTGTCCCCGGACAGAAGATAGTTGTCTGCCGCACGGTTTCCGGCGACCGCCGCATCCTCAAGCCGCTTTGTCAGAGATTTTTCCGCTTCCGGTGCGGCAGGGGAATATTTCTTCAGCTCCGGAATCTGATTCAAACCCGCCAGCCGATCCGCCGTGCCCTTCACGGTTTCGTATGCGGTCCTTGCCGCATCACCGATTCCGGCAATACTGCGGTCTATGCCCGCGCTGAACGCCGACATTGCGAGATCGCCGGCTTCCTTTACCCGGTCGCCCGCGCGGGCAATATTGTTTACGGTGTTTACCGCAGGTCGCAGATCGTTTCCGTAGGGGTCTTTGTTATCGTCGGGATTGAAATACTCCGATTTCGCCGAGAGCACAGCTTCAACGTCCTGCGCCGGAGACGACGGAACGTGCGACCCGTCCGAAATTCCGTTTTCCTCTTGCCACTTGGCGATCTCGCTTTCCTGCCGCTCCTTCAGAAGCTGCTCGAGCTCTTCATTCTTTTCCTTGAGCTGTGCTTTGATTTTGTCGTTTCCGTCGATTCCCGCATCGCCGGACATAAGCTGCTCGGGCGTGGGGCCTTTCCCTTTACTCTTTTCAAGCTGAATCTCAAGCATCTTAATGTTTGCCTGAGTGTCCTGTATCTTTTCCTCGAGAGTGTTTCCTTTGGCAGCCGCGGTCAGAGCGAATTCGCCTCCGCCTCCGCCGTGCGCGGCCGTGGGCGCGGCTTTCTTCCTGTCCGCGCCGACGGTGCTCTTTCTTACGTATTCGTTATATGCATCGTCCCATGCGGTGCTCCATGAATCGATACCCTCGCCGAGCGCGGAGACGGTATCGTCATCGTATAAGCCGGAGTCTTTGATCCTCTGCTTCAGACTCTCACCCGACGTACGCAGAGCGTCCGACCTCGCCTTTATAAATTCACCGCTGTGCTCGCCGTAGGAGCGCGCAAGCTTCTTGTTTTCTTCATTCCATGCTTCAATGGACTGCCGGATGCCGTCGGCGCGGTTCTGCCTGAAGCGGTTGTACCGCTCCGTGAATGCCCCCGGCACGACCTCGGCAGCGGGGACGGAGGAGGGAGTCTCCTCCTCCGCAAGCTCCGCCGCACGCACGGGAGAAGCCTGAGATATGCCCGAAGTGCCGACAAGCCCCGCCTCTTTCATGCGGTTGTACCGTTCCGTGAACGCGCCCGGCTTTGCCGCAGCACTTTCATTTTCCGTAAAGGAATCGCCGCGGATTTCGTCCGATGAGGTCCCGCCGACAAGCCCCGCTTCCTTCATCCTGCTGTATCTGTCCATGAACTTGCTCATTTGCTCATACCTACCTTCGTCCCGCGATATGTTCCGGCGCTTCTCAGTCCGGCAGAATTCTCCGAAGAGCCGCCCGATACCGAAGGCTCTTCGTATGACCTTCCTTTTTCAACCTGATTTTCGAGATATTCCGCATATGTGTTTCCGTATGCTCCGGATGAGTACTTGAGCCCGCCCGAATTCTTCGCACGGTTCCACTCGTTTTCCGTCAGCGTGTCCTCAGGCGCGCCCGCCTTGAGCGCTTCCTTGCGCGTCGTGTACGTGCCCTTGTACTTCTGGAAGAGCTCCTCCGCCTGCGCCTCCGTGATATCGCCCGACTCGAGCGCGGAATAAAGATAGTCCATCAGATCCCCGTTCTTGCCCTTCAGGTTCTTCGCACTGTACTCGACCACGTTCGGTATCTTCATCGAGGAGGACGCGCCCGACGCTGCGGACTTGCCCGATGCGCCGGATGAACCCGACGACGTGCCCGACACTCCCGACGATGCGCCGCCCGATGAGCCGATCAGCGTCTGAAGCTCGCCCACACTCATGCCCCACAGGGACGCGAGCGGAGCGAGATTTCCGAGAGATGCCGCCTTGTACGCATTGTCAAGCGCCGTGCTCTGCGCCGTGCGCTCCTCGCTGCGGCGGTATACATCGCCGACACCCGTGCCGTAAAGCTCGTCGAACAGCGCCGCGTCTCCGGCACTCATCGCAGCTTCCGCCGCCGCGCGTCTCTGCGCATCACGCTGCGCCGCACCCGTCTGCGCCCCCGTCAGAGCGTCGAACTTCGTGTAATCCCCGAGCTGCGCCGCCGCAAGCGCTTCGTCCATCGCACGCGAATACTCCTCGTCCGCGAGATACCGGGATACATCGATCCCGAGCGCGGACAGCTTCGACGTGTCCTTGTACTTCGCCGCCGTCTCCGCTTCGGCGAGCGCCTGTTCCTTCGCCGACGCGAGAGCGGACAAACGCCCCGCGCGCTCGCTCCTCAGCGCGTCGTATATCTCCGGCACACGGTCCGCAAGCTGCGACGCATAATAATTGCGCTGCTGAGACGCCGCACTCTGCGCATATGAGGGAAGGGCGCCGCCGTTCAGCCCCGCATACTGCCCGAGCACGTCGGCGGCGGCACGCTCCCCCTCACGGCGGTACTGCTTCGCGTATGCGTTCCACAGATCGGTGTCGTATACCTCGTTCGCGTCGGTCGCAAGATAGTCCCCGAGCGCGCGGGCGTATTCCTTATCGTACATGTCCGGCGTCACCGCGTAATTCTGCCGCCTCGTGTATTCGTTGTACCCTCTCCCGGCGGAGATGTTCCGGAGAATCCGCACCGCATCGCGCATGTTCGTCTTTCCGTCCCCGTCCGTGTCGAGGTCGGAGAGATCGCCGATGCCCGACTCCCCCATGCTCTTTTCGAATATGCGCTGAACGTCGCGGTTCGAATATTCCCTCGGGGAAGCCGGCACGGCAGAGGATCGCGCCGACTGCGCCGCCGGGGCGCTTTTTGCTTCCTCGGTGCCGAACGAGCTCGGCGCGGACTGTGCCGCCGCCGACGCGCTCACCGGAGCATATCCGCGCCTCACCGCATCGATGCCGTAACGGGCGAGCACGGCGGCGCTGTCGTTCCCCGACGAGAGCGCCGAAGAAAGATCCTTCTTGTACGAAAGAAGGGTCATCGCCGTGTCCGGATTGCGCCGCGCCGCGTCGAGATCGGCACCGTCGAAATCGCCGATCATGCCCGACGCGGTCGCACTTTTTACAAAATCGTCGTATGTGTATTTTGATCTTGCCATATTAAATCCTTTCTTCAGTGGCGGTCGCTGCCCTCGTATGCTTCATAGGAGAGCGCAAGAAGCTTCCATGACCCCGCCGCCGTGAGCTTTACCGAGAAGCTGTCGCACCGCCGCGGTATCACCGGGAGCGATACCGTGCGCTTCGCCGCCGAGGCCGCCGATGCCGTCCCCGCCTTCATCCATTCGCCCGTGCCGTTTAAGCGGAGGTACGCCGTCACCGACGAGCCCGCCTCGAGCACAACGCGGAAGAGAAGCTTCGATATCCCCTTGCGCGAAACGCTGCCCGACGTGAAGTCGGTGAATACGATCTCCGACACCTGCGGGGCTTCGTCCGCCTCAAGCACGCCGAGCGTGTCCCCGACGCTCACGCCCATCAGATAAATGTCGCCGTAGTTGCTCATGCCCCACAGATTCCCGTCCCAGGAGAAGCGCTGGTACGCGAGCGTGTCGTAGCAGTACCATTGACCGAGCTCCGTGTCGTACATGTACGTCACGCTCGGTGATGCGCCGGAGCTGTTCGACAGACGGACATAGTAGCGCATGCCGTCCGAGCCGCCCCACGAATGGAGAAAGCGAAGCTCGCCGAAATCGCGGTAGACCGGGGACGGCATGCCGCCCGAATAACGCATGATGCCGTTTTTCGAGTGGTAGAAGAGATACCCTCCCGCCTGCGCGAGTGAAAGCTCGCCGCCCTCGCGCACACCCGGACACTGCGTGCTCACTACGCGGAATTCCGACGCATCCGAGCCGTAGACGCGGTATATCCCGTCCTCCTTGAAGAACGTCGGATAGCCGAGGTACGCACAGCCCGCACTCAGTTTTCCGCCGCCCGGACACTCGACAGCCCACGAATCCGAGGTCAGACCGTCGAATACGTTCCAGTTGTACACATCGTCAACCTTTGATGCGTATATGTATCCGCCGCCCCACGCCCAGACGCGCCCGCCGCACTCAAACGCACCCTCGACCGCACTGTCCGCCGGCAGCGTCCGCGCGACCGTCACCTCGCCCGTCTCCGTGTATGACCCGTCCGTGCCGACCGTGAACGTGTTGTCGTAGAACGAAAGATATGTGTACCCCGCCTTCTCGCTCACCTCGCGGAGCACAAGCGACATGTTGTTCTCGGGATGAACCTTGCAGCCCGATATCGTCACCCCGTCCCCCGCGCGGAAGCCGAGCGACACACCCGATATCTTCACCGTGTTCGCCGTCGCGCTCACTCCCGCATACGAGCCGTCGAGAAAGACCGCGCCCGTGACCGTCACGCTGCATTCAACGGTGTCCACCGTGCCCGACGCGCGGTCGTAGACAACACCGTCCGGGAAGATTATAAGGCGGTCGGAGAGCTTCACCCACGTCCGGAGCGAGACCGCAAGCGTCTCACTCTCGAAGGACCAGCCGGGGATCACCTCCGGCGAGGTCATCGAGGCGGGATCGAACTTCGACAGAGTGTATACGATCGCCCCCTCGCTCTGCACGTATCCGAGAAGGTAGAACACCCCGTCCCACGCGCAGAAATCGAAATACTGTCTCGTCACCGCCGAGCCCTCGGGAAAGAGCCTCAGCTTCTTTCTCGGAGGACGTGAGGCGGCGGCGGGAAAGGAGCCGCCCCACATGTTTTTCATATCGAATATAACGCCGTCGCCCGCCTCGGGACGGTGGCAGTATCCGCCGAATTTCTCCTGCACGACGCGGCGGATGCCGTCGCGCGAAACGGGATACGGAAGAATTCCCACTTCTTTGCCTCCTTTACGTCGCCGATCTCCAGTACGGATCGTCGTCTCCGCCCGACCTCGGCGCGCATACATCGCTTTTTTTGCACCTGACCGCACACACGAAGAAGCGCCCGCCGTAAATCACGAAAGAGCCGACCGGGATTATCTCCCCCGAGGGAATCGCGCTCCACAGCCGTACGGAGAGCACGCCGACCTTCACCGCCGCCGAAGCTTCCGCGGCGATCTCCTTCACACACGCATCGGTCAGATTTCCCCGTCCGAGTGAGGAGAGCCGGAAGGTCAGCTCGCTCCCGAGCTTCATCATCGCATCGCACAGTATGCTGATCTGCTCCGGCACGGACGCCCCCTCGGGCATGTCCGGATAAAATACCGAAGCGTCGATGAATCCCGTGCTCATGACAGCGCACGCATGAGAAGGATCACGTCCTTCACGCTGACCTTGCCGTCCTTGTCGAGATCAGCCTGTCCTTCGTCAATGCCGACCTTCCATCCGGCCGCCGCGCGCATCATGCGTATCACGTCCGCCATGTCAACGTTTCCGTCGCCGTCCGCATCCCCGATGATCGAGTACGCGACGTTCATATCGACATTGCCGTTTATGCCGCCGACTCTGCCCGTCGAGGTGTACTGCCACATTCTCGCACGCGAGGGACGCGCGGACGCGCTCCAATTCGCCTCCCATATCGGAACGCCCGCCGGGGATTCAAAGCGGCTCTCGAGCCACCATGAATTCGCGTACACCATCGGACGAAAGCCCGCCGCGCGCACGAGATCGCAGAAGAGCGCCACTCTCGCCGTCAGCGCCGCACGGTCTCCCGTGAGGTGCGAGTCTTCAACATCGACCGCCGCCCACAGCTGATGATTGAACTTGTACTTTCTGAGCAGCGCGATGTAGTACGCCGCCTCCTCGCGCACTTCCGCCTCGCTGTTCGCCATGAAGTACCAATATGACCCCACATACAGCCCCGCCGCATCGGCAGCCCTGATGTAGCGTTCGAAATACGGATCGGTGAAAGGCGCGTTCCACTCGCCCGGAATGCGCCCCTGTCCCGCCTTCAGCATCACGAAATCGATTCCCGCCGCCTTTATCGCCGGGAAGTCCGCCCCCGGCTGAAAGAGAGAAATGTCAATGCCCTTGTAAATCTTATTCTTCGCCATCTTCGCCGCCCTCCTCGTAAATAATTTCGAGACCGTATGCTTTCGCAGCCTCGTGTTCGATTTTGCATCCGCGTGCGTTCTCCCAACCTTTGCAGAAGTACGCGGCATGGCAAAGACTCATGCTCTCCAAGGATTTCGCCAAGAAGCAAAGCGGCGGATTTGCGACGCCGCGCTTTTGCATGGACTCTTTGCCGTACCACTCGTCGGTGAACAGCGTGTTTACCACTTCGTATCCCGCATTTTCCAATGCCGATATCGCATGATTTCTTGCGGAGATGATCTCTTCTTCGGACTTTCCCGCCATCGGCTGGCTAAGCATTGCTTTCATCTTCGCCGCCCTCCTTCGCCTGCTTGTTGATGTTCATCAGAACCGCGATCGCTACCGTGCACGCAAACTGCACGCACGCCGCCGCGACCGCCTCGCGCCTCCAATCGGCACTGACCGCCGTGATAAGCGCGATCCCCGCGCCGCTCGCGCTCTGTACCGCCGTTCTCGCTATCCTTGACCAATTAAGCTTCATCCTTCGTTCCTCCTTTATTTTTCCTCGTGCCTCGAAATCTTGTCCTCGAGGCTGTCAAGCCTGTGATGCGCCTGCTTCGCCGATGCCTCAACCGCGGTCAGACGCGACACCACCTGCACATGCCTCTCGTCTTCCTTCTCCTGCTTGCGCTTGATGTCGTCCACACCGCTTTTTATGTAGCCGATCTCCGTAAGCAGTACACCGTCCTTCTTTCCCTCGGCCGTGTCGTCCGTCTTCGAATTCCTGCGGAACGCAAGATACCCGAACACGATCGCACACGCCGTCCCGACGATGCCGAACACCGTCGTGAATAATGTAAATCCGCTCATGTGCCTACCACCTCGACATAAATCCCCTCAAGCTCGGCAAGCGGCTGAAATACGGCGTTCCCCGTGCCGCGCGTGCAGACGTAGACCACACCGTCCTGCACGTAATATCTGCCGTCCTCGAGCGCCGTGTTGCCGCCGTAGGGGATAGGATCGTACTTCGTGCCGTCGTGCACCTCGTCGATGCGCACATAGATGCTCTCCGTTCCCACGCCCGGCAGCCATGCCTCCTGCGAAGTGTGCGCCTGAAGCACACTGTACAGCTCCCCGCCGTATACAAGACGTTCCCCGGCTGTGTACGCATGCCCCGCCTTCCACTCGGGATAGAAGTCCTTCATCCGATAGGCTGTCGCATCGTCTGCGGCGAGATCGTTGATCAGCGCGCGGATGACCATCTCCGTAACCTCGGACAGCGTGAACGGACGGTGACGTTTCTCCGCCTCCGCGAGCTCTCGCGCATCCTCGATCGCCGCAGCTTCCTCCGCCGTCATATCGCGGTACGTTCCGTTTTCGTAGATTTTCATGTCTTTACCTTCCCAAAATAAGAATCTGTGTTCCCGCCGGCAGCTCGATCGCGGAGCTGAACAGTACGCTCGTGTTCTCCGCCGAAATATGCTGAATCTGTAGGATTCCGAAGTTCTGGCGCGGTGCAGTACTAAAGTCCGGCGTACCCGTTGCGGTTTGCGCGATTTTAGTTTCAAAAAGCATAAATGACGACGACGTTCGTACCGCCGACACAACTACGAGTGTGCCGTAAGATGCATCGACAGCCCGAACGTTGTTGACCGCGTACATAGCGCCGAAAACGGTAGTTTTGTAGTTAAAACTAACCGCCGCGTCTCCTTTCGGAACGGCGAGATACATAAGATAATCATTGCATGCTGCGGCTTCGTCGTCCATGGTAACGGACACCGCGCCCGCCTCCTCGAGCGTCTGCGAATAAAGCGTCTTGTACGGGCTTGCGCCTCCGCCGATGCCCTCCGGCAGATTCTCCGGCTTAACCGTCGCCGACACCACTCGCTCGCCGTATTCTTCGTACTCCATCGGCGAGGCGCCGCCCGTCTCGCTCTCACCGAGAAATGGCTTCACGCTCGTCGAGTGGAACCACGTCAAACGCACCGTTGCCGCAGTCGCAGGCACCGCGACCGGCAGAGCGCACTCTCCCGAGGACACAAACACCCCCGACGCATTGTAGAATACATAGCTTCCCGAGAGCAGCGCGCTTCCGTTCTGCGGATAAACGTACCGCCCCGGCGTCACCGCGATGTGCCCGGTGCGCCTGTGTACGCTTGATGCCGCCTCCGCTCCCGTCGATGTGTCGAACGTCCCCGTCCCGATCGCCGCGGGATCGATGAGGTTCGCGCTCGCCTCCGTCACGATGTCAAAGAACGTCGTCTTCGCCGGAGTAACCGTCCCGTCCTGCACGGTCGTCGTCGCCTCGGGATGAGCCGTCAGCCACGCATCCACTGCGGAGGAGACCTGCGCATCCGTCGCACTCTCTCCCGGCTCTCCCCGGGGTCCGGGCGCACCCGGGTCCCCCTTCGGACCCGGTATGCCCTGTGCACCCGTCGCGCCCGTGTCTCCCTTCTCGCCCTGCGGACCCGCCTCGCCCTTCAGGCTCGCAAGCCACTCTTCCTCCGTGCCCGTGTATCCGTGCTTTCGCGCGATCCCGTAGGCGGAGAGGTAATATCCCGCATACTCGGCTTTGCCGTCCGCGGGATGTATGTTCAGCGAGTACCACGCCGCGTACTCGTTCCAGAACGTGTTGAACAGCGTCAGCGTGTTCGAATAGTTCGTGTATTCGCCGTTTGCAAAATCGATCATCGCCGTCAGATACGCATAGTACAGCTTCAGATGCGGCGCGCCGACGAGAAGCTCCGCATCCGTCTGCGCATCGGAGGGATCGTACGCATATACAACGGTCTCCTCCGGCGCGAGAAGCATCACCTGCGACTGCACCGCACCCTCGACCTCGTTCAGCCATACATTCTTCACCGCCTCGCCGAAGTCGTTCGGCTTCACCGTGTCGATGTAGGCGTAAAGCTCCGATATTCTTCATTCTTGCCTCCTTTTCAAAAAGGGACCGCTGCTTTCGCAGCAGCCCCTTTCATGAGCCGTGACCGCGCCGCTCATGTTTCGGAAGCGGCCGAGGTCGAAATAAGCTGTGTGCCTCCGGTCACACCGCCGCACGCGGCAAAGCGCCAATCGTTGAAGCCCGCACCGAAACGCGCATATCCCGTCCACACGTTCGCGTGAGTGTTCTCGTCGACGTATGAGCGCACGTCAAGCGGCGCGCGGTCCTGCCAGATCGCCCCGCCGTATTCCTTGTTGTAGACGGACGAGAGCAGCACCCACGGAGAGCCGCTCACCCCGTTCAGATACGGATTCACGATAACGTGCCAGCGTCCGAAAAGGAAGTTGAAGCCGTTGTTTGAAGTGTCGGGATCGCGGTCCGCTCCGATCGCCGCAAACACAGCCTTCTTGAGCGCGTACTGATTCGGGATCATGATCGTGTCCGGAACGACCGCGAGAATCTCGCCGTTGTCCCCCTTGAAATTCTGCATCGCGCATTCTACCGCCGCAAGCGCATCCGCCGAGAAAGCGTCGGAGAAGAGATTCGACTGCGTGAGCGAGGTCTTCTTCTTCGCCGTATGCCCGGTGTTGAAAAGCGTCTTTCCGTCGGCAGCCTTCAGATTGACGTTGTACGCTCCCGTGCGGAACGACGCAGACGAGCCGATCGCCTCCGCGTAGATTTTGCCCGCAAAGGTCTCGCGCGTGCGGTGGTAGCCCGTGATGAACGCCTCCGGCTTCTTGCGGAGGTCGAACGACTTGGAGTCCTCCATGATCTCGCGCGAGATCGAGAAGGCATCCTTGAAGGTCATGTTCTCGATCGTCTGAGAATAGCCCTCCTGCATTCCGTCGCTCGGAACGGCGCCGTTCTCGCCGACCGCCTGAAAGCCGTCCATCGCGGTCATGGACGTGTATTTCTCCGCCCAATGAGTGGACTTCTCCTGCGAGAAGAGCAGCGGGATCATCGATTCCTGCTCGAAAGCCTCGCCCTTCTTCTCAATGAACATACGGATCGGCGCCTGACTTTTTCCGAAAACGGAATCGTTAAGCCCCGAGCCTTCGCTGAAAGTGATGTTTGCCATATGTACGCTCCTTTTCTCAGAATCTTACGCGGACGGTGTCCCCCGCCGCCTTGCCGTCAAACGATACGACCTCGGCGACACCCGAGGTTGCGGTCGCGGTGATCTTCCCGCCGTCCGCCGATATCGTGTACTTCGTTCCGACCGCGATCGACGCGGACGCTTCGGAAAGCTCGGTCTCGAAAACGAGATCGTCGGTCACGCGGACCGCATTCACATATCCGGCGCCCGCCGAGCGCTCCTCCACCGCCACATACGCGGGCGCGGCAGTGCCCGTCGCAAGAGCACCCGCCGCCGTCAGCGCCGTGCCGACCGACGTCGCGATCGCGCATGGTATCTTTTCAAAGGGAGGCACTCCGGCGCTCCCTCTCGTAAGAGGTATAAAAGCCATTTCAAAAATCCTTTCTCCGTTTACTTCGGCTTTCTTGCCGAAGAATATTTCTTCCAGTCGCGCGCGATCTCCGCATCCGTCGCCGCGGGATTGAGCAGACGGTACTGCTCGAGCACCTCGGGCGGAACCGCCCCGAGCACATCCCCGCGGGGAGAGGCGGTCGGCTTCAGATGCTCACGGCTTGCCGCCGACGTCACCGCCTGACGGCGCGCATTCTTCGCCGCCGCCGCGACAGATCTGTCGTACGTCGCAAGTCGGTACGCATCAACGAGGGAATACCCCTTCTTCACCCGATCGTACAGCTCTCCGTAGTACTCCTTCGAACGGAGATCGGCGGCATCCTTTACCGTCGGATCAAGCTTCGTGATCTCGCGCAGCTCCTCGCGGAATCTCTCCATCCGCTGCACCTCGGAGGAGCGCTCCTCCTCAGCCGCAAGACGGTCCGTAAGCTCTCGCGCCGCACGGACGGCGGGATGCGTCTCGATGAGCTCCTCGATGACCTCACCGCTCACCCCGGCACGCTTGAGCGCCGATGCGCGTTCCTTCTCCGCTTTCCCCCTAGTGAAGGCTTCAAGCTCCTCTCTCGTCGTGATCCGCCTGCCGTCCTCGCCGCGTATCCCGAGCGCGTTCATCAGCATCTTGAAGTCCTTCTTCGACTGCGAACGAACCGACTCTATCGCAAGATCGCGCTCGCGCTCCGCACGTCGGCGTGCGGCGGCATACCGCGCATCCTCACCCCGATCGCGCGCATCTTCATCGGAGGACTCACCGTCTCCGGCATCCTCCTCGCCTTCGTGAGAGTCCTCGCCCTCACCGTCTCCCGCGGGGTCGGCGACCTCCCGCTCTTCTCCGCCTGACTCCTCTCCGGCATCGTCCCCCAAGGTCACATCCTCATCGGATGCGGCAGAGTCGGCGGCACTCTGCGCTTCTTCGCCGTTTTCCCCGTCTCCGAGCCCGAAGATTTCGTCGTAATTCATGTCCATTTCAAATTCCTTTCCCGATTTTTACGCTTTTCGGCTGCGATTTTGCCGCCGCAGGGCAGCTCTGTCCGGCACGCTTATTTCGTGCCCTTGCCCGTGCGCAGATCGTCACCGCGCTTCACGCGCCCCGTCTGCTTCGCTTTTGCCGCAAAAGGAGCTTCGACCCTCTGCGCCCCGGCGTTCGATATGCGTCCCGCATATCCGCATCCGCCCGACTTGCTTTTTTCAGCCATCCTCTCTCCTCCTTTCCGCATGTTTATATAGAACCGCCGGGATACCCCGGCGCGCCCTGCATTTCACCCGGCACACTCTGCATCTGCGCCGCCTGCTGCATCTGCGCAGAGCGAATCTCCGCGTCTCGCCGCTCCTCGAACTTCTTCTTGATCGCACCCGCGCCCGGATAGTGCTGCTCTTCCATCGCCGTCCAGAACAGAAGCAGCGTCTCCGTCGAGGACGGATCGCCGAACGCCCCCGTCTGAAGGTTCGTCCTCAGCTCCTGCCACATCGCCTCGCGGTTGGTCGCCAAAGCCGACGACGTGTCGCAGTCGAAGAGGTACGCATCGTCCCAATACCACGCGCCCGCCTCATCCTGCTCGAGAAATTCGTACCTGTTGAACTCGTCGTATACCGTGTTTCCGTCCGCATCCTTCGAGAGGACGGGGAACGGCTCGTCCGAGTACGCGAGAGTGAACTTGAACATCAGCTCGAATAAGTCCGCATACGCCGCGCGCTTCATCACGCTTTTCGACTCAAGCCGCCCCGCCGCCTGCTGCGCCGAGAACTGCTTCGCGCGTCCGCTCGTCGCCGTGCTGTCCGTTCTGCCGAGATAGGAATCCGTGATACCGACCGCCTGCTTCACCTCGTCGTACACGGCATTGAGATACGCCATGTCCTGCGCGACAGATGCCTCCATGTCGTATACGCCGATGTACTCGCGCTCCGCCGGGGACGTGAGCCGTATCACCTTCATGTCCTCGCCCGATACCTCGATCGCCGACTCCGGCGGCAGCGTCATGTACGAACCGCCGCAGCACAGCTTGTCAACGATCTTCTTCTCGATGCGGTTGATCGTGTTCTGCGCGCTCCATATCTTGTCGATGTCGCTGTCGCCGAGAAACCGCCCGAAAACGCTCACGTTCTTCTGAAGAATAAGCGGGTAACGGTCGGGCTTGTAGTACGGAATCTCCGTCGGTACCATGATCTTTGCACCGTACTCGTCAAGCTCCGGATGCTCACCCGGGATCATGCGCCCGCCCTCGAGCGCGATCGGTATGTAGACCTTCTCGCTCTCCGCCGCCGCCGAAACGAATTTCCGACAGCCGCAGAACGGGCAGACCTCACCGCCCTCCTCGCCGTCCTCGCCGCCGGGAATATCCCCGAACAAGCCGAGCGTCTCGCGCAGCTCCTCCGAAGGCGCGTTCACCGTGCCCGGCTCGGCGGCAGCACCGCACTGCGCGCATACCTTGATCCTGCGCACCTGGTAGTCCTCGAAATCCTCGAGGATCACATCGCAGCACCAAGTGAACTTGCCGATCGCCCCCGACGCGCTTCTGTAGTACGCCGTGTAGACCGTCACCAGCCCGTCCGCCGACGAGCTGTCCCCCGCCGAGCGAATCTCCGGGTCCTCCTCGGATGCCTCGTCGCCGAGTGTCACTCCGTAGACCCTCTCCGCGTTCGCCTTCGTCTGCGGAAAGCGCAGAAATACATAGTCCATGTCCTCGATGCCCGTGTACACCCCGTCCTGCGGGATGATCCACTTCGGATGAATCGGCGTCACCACAATCTCCCCGAGCGTCTCGTGCGTCGTCACGGTCGGGTCCCACTCCACGAGATAGCCCGCGCCGCCCTGGATCGGAACGATGCGCTCCATGAGATCGTTTATCCTCTCGAACGGAAGAAGATCAAGCTTGTTCCGAAGCATGTTCTCGATCAAGCGCGCCTTGTCCTCGTTCTCCTTCTTGCGCGCCGTCACCTTCGGCCGCGGTATCGTCGAGTCTATCTGGTTCTCGACCATCTCGCAGCAGACGTTGCGCAGATGCGGCACATCCCGCCCGCCGTCCGTCCGGAACAGCGGAATTCTCTCCTGCTCGCCCGCATAGACCTTCTCTCTCCCGTCCATCTTCACAAGCTCGTCCCCGTAGGCAGCCTCTGCCGCGCTCAAACGCCGCTGCCACTCACGAAGCCGCGCTTCGTCCCTCTCGCTCATTCGTGCATTCAACTGCAAAATCACCTCTTTCGTTTATCTCCGTATGCCCGGATCGCCCCACCTCGTGAGCAGATACTCCTTCTCATCCGCCGAAGCGCTGCGCCAGTCCTCCCACATGTCCGACGTCCACTTGACCTTCGCCCTCTCCGGCACGTCGGCAACGCGCCGCTGAAGCGGCCGCACATGGTTTGCGATCGCAAGCGACATTATCAGATCATCGTGCGCTCCCGCCTCCGCCTCCGGACGGTAGTCCTCGTTCCGCACAAACGTCAGCATCTCCTCGAGCGTGCGCGCATCGTGGATCAGGTCGAGCGAACCGCGCACCGCCGTCACAAGCTCCGCGATTATAAGATTTCGGTTTTTCGCCGTCGTCAGAAATCCGTATGATTTGCGAAGCCGCCCCGTGTACGTGTCCTCCGTCTCCCGAACGTGAAGATTCGCATATCCCCACTGCGCAAGCACGGTGTTCACATACGTCGAGAAATTCGCCTCGACCGCGAGATACGCATCGTTGTACTCGCACGCAAGGCAGTACAGCTGCGCGGCAAACTCCGCTTCGCCGTTCACCATGCGAAGCACAGCCGCCTGCTCGCCCGTCCTGTTGTCGAGGACGTGCGCGCAGAACGCATCCGAGCCTTCGCCCGCCGTGTCCGCGCCGATTACATAGGGAACACCCGGCTCAGCCGCCGCCCAGACCGTCACACAGCCGTCCTCCGCCTCCGCAAAGCGCCTCCCGAACGGCTTTCCCGCCGCACTCTGCTCGTATACATACAGCCCGCAGCGCGACACTTCCGCACCCGCACGGATCTGCGCAAGGCGCTCGGTCACCGCCGCGGCAGGGAATACCGTCCGACCGAGCACACCCCACTCGCCGAGCGCGTATACCGCATAGTAGTAAGGGTCCGTGTCGCGGTATCTCTCAAGCTCCTCGCCGTACTCAGCCGGCAGAAACCGGTTGTCGCGGTACGTCGAGCGCACCGTGCGCACATTGTCCGCCGTCCGGTCAAAGAACTTCTTCTTCAGCCAGTGCGTCACCGAGATCGGATTGAACGTAACTATGATCTGCCGATAGTACGGGCTCTCGTCGCGCAGTCGCAGGTTCAGCTGATCCGCATCCGCCTCGTCGCACTCCGACGCCTCCTCGATCCACACCGACGTGATGCGGTGGATCGACTTCAGCTTCTCCGAATCGTCAAGCCCGCCGAACAGGATCACGCTCCCGTTCGGAAAGCGTATCTGCATCGGCGATACCGTCGCCCGAATCCCCGACGCGGGGTAGTACTGCTCAAGCTCCGCGCACAGCAGCGCATAGCAGCTCTCCCGGAGCGTCGCCGCCACCTTGCGGCATACGAGATACCGGTGACCGGGCTCGCCCATGCACCGTTCTATCACCTTTCGCGCCGCGAAATTAGACTTTCCCGAGCCCGCGCCGCCCATCAGCACAAGCCACCTGTGCGAGTCGTGGAACAGCGGAAGGAACACATCGTTCGACGTCCGCCGAAGCGTCGAATACCACAGCACGGCACGCCGCTGGAGCTCGCTCAGCGCTTCAGCCTTCATCAATGACGACCCCCAGCTCGCGCAGCGCCTCCGTCAGATCGGCAAGCGTCGGCGGCGGTGCCGCGCCCGACGGCACGACCTCCGTGCTCACCGTGTCGCGGTGCCCGTAATTCGCACGGAGCTCCGACAGAACCCCGGTCACCCCCTTCGTCCGCGTCAGAAGCTCCCCCCGCAGCCAGTCTTCGCATACCTCGCGCGCATACTCGCCCACGCTTCGCCACTCCTCAGCCTCTCGCTCGTCCGCCGCTCCCTCTCCGGAAACGTATTTTGCCCACGTCGTCCGCGAGATGCCCATGCTCCGACACATCGCCGTGATCCGCGGCGGCTCGAGGAAGCGGCGCACGGTCACCTCCTCGCCCTCATCGTTCAGCACCTTTCTCATCTCGCACACCTCGTGCCCGTAGCGGTCAAGCCTCCCCGTCGGGACAGGCTCGACCACCGCCTCCGTCCGGCTGATCGAGCGGAAATATTTCTCCGCCGCACGCATCAGCGACGCGGCGCTTCTGTATTTCTTCGCGCGCGGCATAGTATCCTCCTTTTCAGGGGCAGCTCCTCCCGCCTCCCTGACCCCGCTTCGCGGGCCCGCTTTGCTGCCTTCGCCGCGATTCTACCGCAAAAATGCGTTTTTCTCTCCCCGCCTCTCGCCGAAGCGGGGAAATAAAAAAAGGCGCGAAGCCCCGTAAATCAAGGCTCCGCGCCGCTTTCGAAATTTATAAAAATTTTTCCCGAAAATAAAAAAAGACCCCCGCGGCATCTCTGCCGCAGAGGTCAAAACCCCGCCCGGAGGTCAGTCCGTCTTACGCGAATAGCTCATCCCATGAGTCGATGCTGCGCAGGTAGTCGGACATGATCACTCCGCCCTTGTACCATTCGCTGTAGTTCGACGGGAAGGCATATCGCACGCCCTCGAACGTGAACACGCACGTGTCGTCCCAACCGAGCTTGTCGGCGATGTCGTCCGCACTTTCGGGTGCCGCAAGACGCACACCGTCGGCAGAGAAGTACATCGCTGCATAGCCGGGACGGCAGCTTTTCGGCGTCGAAAAATCTTCGCAGCAGGCGTATTTCAGCGCCTCGAGCGCTTTTCCGTATGCCTCGCTGCCATCGTATCCGATCGCCGCGATCTCCGGGAATTCATCTCCCACAGCCTCGCCCTTCTCGTTAATTTTGTAAGTATTCACAAAAGTTACTGTTACCTTTTCCATTTTCGGTTCATCCTTTCTCGTTTTCCGTGTCCCCGGCACTCCCCGCCGGGCTTCTTTCTGAGTCTATTATATCACAGCTTTCGCGGCTTGTCAAGCCTTTTTATAAAGTTTTTTCTAAATATTCTTCAGACGGCACTTGACATTACCGCCGCGCGGGTGTATAATAAGGTCAAAGAACAGAGCAGGAGGAGATCATGAAAAGCTCGGAAAGAATAAAAATGGCGCTCGCCTATCGCGGCATGAGCGAGGCGAAGCTCGCCCGCGCACTCGGAACATCCCCGTCCGCGTTCAATCAGCGGATGAAGCACGATAAGTTTACCCCCGAGGAGCTGGAGCGCATCGCCGAAGTGCTCGGCGCACAGTTCAAGGCATACTTTGTCTTTCCCGACGGCACGACCGTCGGCTGACCGTCAACGGAATACCCCCTGCGGGCAGTGCCCGCAGCCAAGCGTCGGGGACGTGCAGCGGCACATTAACGCTATCCCCCGATGGTGAAGTTTGTATTTGACATTACGCCATTCCCCTGCGGCGCTGTCGAGCGCGGCCACGGCGAAAAAAGCCCTGACCGTACCCGGCAGCGCCGCCTTATATGTACGCGCCCCCGCGCGCATATCCCCGTGTCAGCTTTCGCCCGTCCCCTCTCCCGCCTCCGTGATCATTGAGTACATCGGGCAGTGCGCAAATCGGAACGTCGAGCAGTACTTCTCAAAGAAGGCACACTTGTCCGCGAACGTCCGGAACACGCTCACTATCTCGTCGCTGACCGCGCCCTCGCACCTTATCCGCAGGAGCGACTCCGAGAGATAGTACGGGCACTTCGCCCTCGCATCAGCCGTCTTGTTCGCCATCTTCACGCCTCCTTCCGCTCTTCACGCTCGTCCGACTTCCTTTGCCGCTTCAGCCACGACGCGCCCCAATGCTCCCGATCCCCGTCCGCGTGAGGGGACGAGCACCGGATCAGCCTGAGCGTGAAGTACGCCCCGCCGTTCAGATCGTTCAGATACTGCGACTGCACCGAGGCAAGCTCGTACCCCGGCCACAGCTCCGCGCACATCTCCCACAGCCTCGCCGGAGAGGTCGAACGGTCCGCGAGCTCCCTCGCCTCGCGGTTCGTCAGCTTCACATCATCCTGAACGACGTCCGGCTGAACGAGATTTCTCGATGCGCACCACCGCTTCGCCCACACCTCCGCCTGGCGGATTATGTAATCGGCAAGATCGGCAGCCCCGTCGCGGTCGAACTGAAGATTCTCGCAGTGGCGGCGCCCCTTCTTCCACTTCGCCTTGATCAGCTCCGGATCGACCCCGCCCGAGATGATCAGATGATGATGCGCACGCCCTCCGCGCTTGCCGTGCGCGCTCACGCAGACGTAGCGCAGCTCGACCCCCGCCGCCTTGTACAGCCGCCGCACGCGCGCGAGGAAGTTCTGAACGTCGCGCTTGATCTCCTCGTTGTCCTCCGGCAGGCACTCGTCCCGGTAGTCAAGCCCGATCGAGTAGTCCGCTTCCGTGAAGTTAGCGTGGATCAGCCGCACGAGCCGCCGCTCGGCAAGCTTTTGGTTGTAGCGCTCCTGAACCTCCGAGGTCGGGCGGAACCTCGCCCGCCTCTTCTTCCCGCGGATCGGTGATTCGGTGAATACAGGGAAGCAGTCCGCCTCCATGTAGTCCCCGCCGTATGTCTCGACCGTCCTGTAGAATACGCTCATTCTCCTCCGTCCCGTCGGATGTCCTCCGACGTTCCTCCTCTCCGAAATGCTCCTTAAGTTAATATCCCATACAAGGGATCAACCGCGCACGCGCGCGGTGAAAATTCTGTTCGTATGTCAAAAGGGGAGAGTGCGGGTGCCGACCCCGCAGACGAAAGCGTCCCTCGCCGGAGCTCTCCGTATACGCGCGCTCTCGCGCGCGCAGAAATTAATGTGCAGCTTTTTTTCACAATCCTTGATATTTGTATTGACATTGTGCGTACAAAAGTGTATAATATATGTAGAAACACCGAAAACCGAAAGGAGATTTGACATGGCTAAATCTGCAAACCTTAACGCACGAATCGAACCCGAGCTGAAAGAGCAGGCGGAGGAGATCCTTGCCGCTCTCGGGATCCCCGCCTCGAACGCGATCACGATGTTTTACCGCCAGATCATCCTCAACAACGGACTTCCGTTTGACGTGAGGCTGCCCGATCATCCACTGGATGTCAGCCGCATGAGCGACGCTCAGTTGGACGCGGAGCTTGAAAAGGGCTGCGAGGATATGCAGGCGGGACGCTGCGTTCCCGTAAAAGAGGCGTTTGACAATGTCCGCCGGGGAATCGGATCATGAATTACTCGGTAGTGCTGACACAGCGGGCGCAGAACGACCTTCTCGAGATTTTCCGCTACATCGCGCTCGAGCTTCGATCCGAGCAGAATGCACTCTCTCAGCTTTCGCGCCTTGAAGAGGCGATCGCCTCGCTTGACATGATGCCCGAGCGATATCGGGTATATGACTCGCCGAAAAGTCAGCCCCGCAACATCCGCATAATGCCCGTCGATAATTACCTCGTGTTCTATGTCCCCGATAAGGACGAACATAAGGTCACGGTTTTGCGCGTGATGTACGGCGGCAGAGATATCGGCAGACACTTCGGAAATCCGGAATGACTTTGTTCCGGCAGGAGCATCCCTCGGGATGCTCCTTTTTCTATCCGTTCTTTTCATCAAGCAGCGCCCGAACCTCGTCGGGCGAAAGCCCCGTCTCCTCGTAATCCTTCAGCTTGAAGAGCGCACCGTAGAGCGCGCCGCTTACACGGCGCACGTCCGCCCCGACCACTCCCCAGAAGCCGCCCGCACTCCACGTCAGCCGCTTCGGCGCGCGGTGTACGGAATCGCACGAAAGACATACCTGACGCCCCTCGGGGATCGGAGCGCCGCAGATCACACAGCTTTCACCCTTCATGAGGCCACTCCGTTCCGCCGCAGACCGCACCGTCCGCAGCGCGTATCATCGGTTTGTCCGCATACTCCGCAAAACGCATCTCGAGCATCGCCCCGCGCGAGGACTCAAACCCCGGCAGGAATGCGACCGCGTCCGCGACCTCAAGCATCGTGAAGCAGATCGCCATGTATTCTTCGGGCATAAGCCCCTCCGGGAGGACAGCCGGATTCAGGACCGTGTACCCTCGGCTCCTGTAGTGCTCCTCCCATTTCCGGAAAGCTTCGCGGTATCCGTCAACCCCCGTGATCGGCCCGGCAAGATATATCTTCTTTATCTTCATTTTTCCGTGATCTCCTCCCTCAACGCGTCAAGCAGCTTCACGAATGCCGCCGTGTACTTCTCCCGATCGCCGCCGTCGAACGTGCCGATCAGCTCCGCCGCACGCACGAAATTCTCCCTTATAGCCGCAAAGTATACCTTCAGCGTCGCATACTGCCCGTCCGCATTCTTCAGACGCTCGCGGAGCCCTTCCGATATCTCCGACGCCTCCGCCGCAGCACGGCGAAGCTCGTCGAGCTCCGCACCGTACTTTTCCGCAGCCTCCTCTTCGGCACGGCTCCGCGCTTCCTCGGCGGCTCTCGCCGCCGCTTCGGCGCTTTCCTTCTTCAGACGGCGCTTCACCGCAGCCTCTACCTCATCCCGGCGACGCGCCTTTTCCGCCTCAAGCTCCGCCCTGTGCTTCGCTTCGGCTTCCTCAAGCCGAGCCCTCAGCGCCGCAGCCTCCGCAGCGCTTTCCTCCCGCACTTCAAGCCGAACCTTCTCAAGCACCTCCTCCGGGACGCTGCCCGGCGCGTCCGCCGTCTCCGGCTCCGCCTCCGCGCTCTCTCCGGCGAACATGTCCGTCTGATGCCCGACCGCACGGTACTGCTCAGCCATGGCGCGCAGCTCCGCGACGCTCATGCCCTCAAGTCCCGCCGCCTCAAGCACGCTGTCCTGCTCGGAGAAGGGGAGGCGGGATATAAGCTCGAGCTTCGTCACCCCGAGCGAGGCGTTCGCGGCAAGCCGCGCCTCGCCGAAGCGCTCGTATACCGCAATGTATGTGTACGCCTGGCGGGCACGGATGCCCGCCATCTTTTCGCAGTAATCGTCAAAGCTCGAATGCCCGAGGGACTCGTATAAGCGCGTGTCCCTCATTTTCTTGAGCCCCCGG
>QWCN01004099.1_pt1 | contig 22610 bp, 19 predicted proteins | sample 1972711 | NCBI WGS metagenome assembly QWCN01 (sample SAMN09866707, study PRJNA288562) | Human gut metagenome isolate term1_stool, whole genome shotgun sequencing... | isolation source: gut | host: Homo sapiens | place: USA: California
CACAAATTAATTATAACAGAAAGAAAGACCTTGAGTTCATTATAAACTCTTGGTCTTTCTTTTTTTTCGGGACTATTCTTTTTTCACAGCCCCATTTTTTATCTATCACGCTCACGATCCAACGAATGCGATCGTTACTTTTGTTCTTTAAATACAACCTCATTATCATAAAGCAGCCCCAGTTTGCTCTTGGCGACATCTTCGACATACTGCTGTGATTTTGTATAAGTCTCGTATGCTTCTAACTCTTTTTGTCTGTCCTGTTCTGCGGAAAGCTGCTGTTCTAAGTCCGCCTGTTTGGCAATATATTCCTGATCCTTCTGGTATACCTTAATGATCTGTGTTGACATAACAATTGCAAACACAAATACAATACAGGTAATGCACATTCTTCCAGCTCTGTTTCCGTTTTTTCTACGTCTTCTTTTCGCGTTTGCCATGATGAACCCCTCTAAATCTACGCATTAAAGCTTACATAAACTCATTTTAATCATTTTTATCCATTTTTTCAACTGTTTACATAAAAAACTTATGATTTTCCTGCCAATCTTTCGAAAAGGTTTTGTCACAAAACCGGTTATCCTTCCCGCAATGCCAAGTATTTTCTTCAAAATACACACATTGATCTTTACAACAAATCTGCTGAGGAGGAAAAAATACAGTATCATGCCAAAAATAACACCACCAATGGCAAATCCCCGGATCATACCGTCATTCTCCTGATACAGCATCAGAAAAACCGCAGCAGTGCATAGTAACCAATAACAGAAGTCTTCCACTCCAATCCAGATTGCGCCATGTGGCACGATTCTTCGGAAAATACGAAAAATATCGTACAGCAGGAATAGTCCCATCCCCACCAGAACCGAGATTCCGAGAAAAACTGCCTCTGTGAAAATCCCCTCGCTCACCCTGCTTCCGGTCTCCTGCACCTGCCAAAACAGGATTCCTTCCGCCAGCCGCACAAATCCAGACATTATTTAAAAAGCCTTCCAAGAAGAGATTCCGTCTGTTTTGTAACATTTTTCGGCTCTGAATAGGTCAGGGAATCGATCCGTCCCTCAATATCGATTTCTCCCTTTTCCAGTGAAAGGCGGTTTACATGAAGGTCATGTCCTTTTATCAGAAGCATCCCAAGCTCCGTCTCCAGCAATATCTCTGCCACATCAAAAGACAGTACATCCACCACACCGCTGAATGCGCCATTTTTCCGGTTTGCCAAAAGTACTTTGTGGGATTTTGTCACATTATTCTTCTCGTCCATAAATCTCCTCCTCATATATACAGGTAATTGCGAACCTCCTACTTACGTTTTGAATGTTTTCTATGAGTTCCGCACTTGTCTATATTCTATATATGAGAAGGTTCCCTGATTTATGCCCTCAAAAATAACTGCCCTGGCTAATGTGTGTATAGAATATATTTAGGATACATATTCAAACAGGTCTTTTGCTTCCTCTTTCTTCGTTGTATCCTGAAGATCAAGCACACGCACTTTCACACTTTTTGTTCCAAATGCGATCTCGATCACATCCCCGACTTTCACATTGACGGAAGCCTTTGCCGGTTTTCCGTTCACCATCACACGTCCTGCATCACACGCTTCATTCGCAACCGTTCTTCTCTTGATGAGTCGTGACACTTTCAAGAATTTATCTAATCTCATTGTTTTTATTTTCCCCTCTTGCTTTTTATTCCGCAGGTTACACATCCCTGCGGCATGTTTTTTATCCAACAGAAACGATGTCTCCTGCTGCACAAAAAACGAGCCCGGAAAATCCGAGCCCGCTAAACATTCATATTTAAAAAAGAATTATGCGTTAACCATATCTTTTAAAGCTTTTCCTGCTTTGAATTTAGGAGCTTTAGAAGCTGGGATAACCATCTCTTTACCGCTCTGTGGGTTACGTCCTGTTCTCTCTGCTCTCTCAGAAACTTCGAATGTTCCGAATCCAACTAACTGGATTTTCTCACCTTTTTTTAATTCTTCTGCAACAACATCTGTGAATGCTTTTAATGCTGCTTCTGCGTCTTTTTTGCTTAATTCAGCTTTCTCAGCCATAGCTGCAACTAATTCTGCTTTGTTCATGTTAAAAATTCCTCCTCTGGATTTTCACTTTATGATATATGAGGTTTTTTCTTTTCCAAAATACCTACATCCATATTTATACTTGTTTTCTATGTCTTTGTCAAGAAATTTTCCCATTTTGGGGCATTTTTAGGCATTTTCCATATGTTATAACATTTTTCCGATCATTGCATGGACAGCTTCGGACAATGCCTTGGATTTTGCATCTGCATCCTCTAAAGACGTTCCCTTTACACCGAGATAGAATTTTACTTTCGGCTCTGTTCCGGAAGGTCTTACACATACCCATGCATCATCCTCCAACTCATAATATAAAACATTGGAAGCCGGAAGACCGGTCGGTTTTACAGCGCCTGTTGCAGTATCTGTAATGATGTCCTTCTTATAATCACGCACTGCCGTTACTTTGTAACCGCCAATCTCTGCCGGAGCATTCTCTCTCAGCGTATTCATGATCTCCTGGATCTTGGCAAGTCCCTCGATACCTTTTAAAGTGATAGCAGTCACATCGTCTTTGTAGTATCCGTAACGCTCATACATTGCAAGCATAGCATCCCAGAGTGTCATATTCTTCGTCTTATAGTAAGCTGCTGCCTCGCACAGTGTCATGGAAGCATCGACAGCATCTTTATCTCTTGCATATGTTCCGGTCAGACAGCCATAGCTTTCCTCCATACCAAAGAGGTAGGTTCCTTTTCCGGTGTTTTCAAACTCGAGGATCTTCTGTCCGATAAATTTGAATCCTGTTAAAACTTCTACAAGCTGGATTCCATAATATTTTGCAATTGCATCTGCCATATTGGTGGAAACGATCGAGCGGATAAATGCTCCATCTTCCGGCAGTCCGTACAAGGCTTTTCTCTGACCGATCACATAATCGCCGATCAGGCATCCGGACATGTTACCTGTCAGACTGTGGTACTCCCCGGTCTTGGAATCTTTTACATAAACGCCAAGTCTGTCTGCATCCGGGTCTGTTGCAAGGATGAGATCAGCATCCACTTTTTTGCCTAAAGCAAGTCCTAATTCAAATGCTTCTGCTGCCTCCGGGTTTGGATAGCTTACGGTTGGGAAATCTCCATCCGGGAGTTCCTGCTCCGGAACGACATATACATTTTTGAATCCAAGTTCTTTTAACACACGGCGCACCGGGATATTTCCGGTTCCGTGAAGTGGAGAGTACACGATTTTTAACTCTCCTGCCACTTTGTCAATACAATCCTGATGAAGGATCAGTTTTTTCAGTTCTTCTATGTATGGATCATCGATATCTGCTCCGATCACCTGATAAAGACCTGCTGCAACTGCGGCAGCTTTGTCCATCGTCTTAACGGCTGCATAATCCGTTACTTTCTTCACCTCTGCCATAATTCCGGTATCGTGAGGCGGAGTGATCTGTGCGCCATCCTCCCAATATACCTTGTATCCATTATATTCCGGTGGGTTATGGCTGGCTGTGATATTGATTCCTGCGGTGCATCCTAATCTGCGGACTGCATAGGAAAGTTCCGGTGTCGGACGGAGCGACTCGAACACATACGCCTTAATTCCGTTTGCAGCAAGGCATAAAGCCGCAACATCTGCAAATTCCGGCGACATATGTCTGGAATCATATGCAATTGCTACCCCTTTCTCCTGTGCATGCACATTGTTGATATAATTTGCAAGTCCCTGTGTTGCCTTGCGGACTGTATAGACATTCATACGGTTTGTTCCGGCACCGATCACGCCGCGGAGACCTGCCGTACCAAACTCAAGATCCATATAAAAACGGTCTTCGATCTCTTTTTCGTTCCCCTCGATCGCTTTTAATTCTGCTTTTGTTGCATCGTCAAAGTATGGATTGTTTAACCATTCTTCATACATTTCTTTGTATCCCATAATTATTTCCTCCCTATATTGATCTCGTTTATAGTTTAGCTTTGTCAGCCGCTATTTTCAAGTTATTTTTTTGTAACTATTCAGAGCCAAGGCAGTTTTCAAAAATTTGCGAATCATGCTTGCATGAATGAGCATAATTTTGAAAATTTCTTTGGCGAGGTAACCACAATGAGCAAATAACAAGCATGCTTGTTATTCAAGGAAAGCTCTGAAAGAGCGATTTTGCGAATGAGGTTCTGAATAGTTACATCTTCTTACTTATTCAACGATGTGATGAGATCGGAAAGTGTTGACAGATAATCGGATGTCACATCTTTGTCCGTGGACTTGTCTGACGTCTCCGTGTCTTTCTCTGTGCTCTTTGTCTCATCCTTACTTCCTGTTGTCTCCGTCTCAGCAGTTTCAGTCTCCTCCACAGACTCCGTACCCTCTGTCACGTCATTATCTGACGCAGTGCTTTCACCGGTAAGAGAGATGTCGATATTTGCCGCAGCAGAATTAACAAAAAGTTTTTTATCAAAATCGTCGTATCCGTCTGCCTCTGCATGCAGTTCATGCACACCATAGGTGAGTACCACAGGTGCACTGTAATCCACGGTATCCCCGTCAATGGAAAGTGTTGCTCCCTCCACATCTATATAGAACGTGATGCTTCCGGTCTTAGGTCCCTCACCTTTCAATTCATCCAGATCAAGCGTACAGACCTCCCCTCTTGCAATCTCAACCTCCGTGCTGCCGCCGTATCCTTCATTGGCAACGGTGACCGTATAAGTACCTTCCGGGATCTCCAGCTTCATATTGTGTGTGATCTGTGCAAAGATCTTACTTCCAACCTGAATAAAACTTCCCTCAAATACGGATGTATTTCTTAATTCCAAAATGCCCTGTCCGGTGGTGACGGACACGGATAATATTTTTGTCCCGATTCCAACGACGCGGATCTTATCTTTTTCGTTCAGGTCGGACAGACGGATTTTTTCTCCATTCGATTCCACGAACAAATCTGCGTCATACGAATACTTGGAATCCGCAATTTTGAAAATCCCACGCTCTGTATCTACCGAATATTTTGTGATATCCGAATATTCCCAGACTTCATCCGCGATCTGTGCCTGCAAGAGCCGTCCTTCGCCATCTTTTTTTCCAATATGGATCACCCTGCCCGGCTCAAAATCCACCGTCGTTGCGCTGTTGCCATATTTATCCTGAAAATCTGTGGACAACGAGTAAACATACAGATACTGCTTTCCTGATACAAGCTGCTTTAAATTCAACTGTTCATTGGTCATGTCATTGCCAATGATCAGATAGAGATCGGTTCCGATCGATGTCTCCGCCCCTGCACCCTCTGCCTCCTCTGTATCTGCCACTGTCTCTTTCGCCGGATTATAATACTGTGCAGTCGAGACCGGTCTTGTCTGCTGTCCACATCCCGCTAATAAAATCATACTTAAAATAATGCTATAAAACATGTATCTTAATTTTCTCAACATATCACCTCTTATGTGTCATACAAATCATGTAAATTGCGAAACTCGTAAAAATGTGAATTAAATTGTGAAATATCAACAAAAGACATGAAAGACACTGGGGAGCCGCCGGCACTTAGAAGTCATATTCTGTATTTCATTCTGATTTATCAGAAATGAAATGCAGGATATGACTTCTTAGTACCGCTGCGAGCGACACGTAGCGAGAGCGTGTCTTGAATGTTTTTGTTGGTATTCCACAATTCGACATAACCTATGAGGAGTTTCGCTGTTACCTAATTATATCCTATTTTCTACTTTCCCTGCAAGCGTCTGCAAAAAATGCTCTCTTGCCCCTTCCTGTGCGACCACTTTACTGAGTTTTTCTGTGTTTCTGCCGGAAAGCCATGCTTTGTGGGAATGACTATAATGATTTGCAATTTTCCAGAATTTCTCGGGGTATGCAAGGTAAAAATACAGATAGGACAATTCCTGTGGTTTTAGTTTCCGCACGGAATCATATGCCCCGATCAGCTCCATTCCAAGCGATGTGTTCCAGTTATTTTTTTCCATCATCTTCCGGACAAAATTCGAGAGGTCACTCACCCGGATCTGATAGGAAAAATTGAGGAAATTGACGACCGCCACGCCCTCTCTGGAAAAAACGACATTGTGCTGATTATAGTCGCCATGACAGAATCCGGTCAGTTCTTCACAGATCTCCATATTTTGCAGCTGCTCTGTGACAGCCTGTGCCTTTTCAAAAAAACCTGCAAACTGGCGCATGAACATTTCTTCAAACTCATTTTTCTGTTTTCTGCCACGGATATAATTGCGCACCTGCCGCAATTCACGGTTATGTTTTTCATAAAGCAAAAGCAGGGCGTTAGGATTCATTTTTACAAACTCAGGTACCTCGTCCGGATACTGTTCAGTTGCATTATGTAAACCAGCGAGCAGTCTTACCGCATACACCATGTCCTCCCTGCTCTTCGTATCGCACTCGGCTCCACGGAAAACTGACAATAGCAGATAATTCTGTTCCTCTTCGTCCCTGGCAAAAATTTCCCCTTCTTTTGTATAAAAGATCTGCTCTGCCACAATATTCTGCTCTTTCAGGAAATCAAGCATTCCAGCCAGAAATTCTGCACGCTCCACAGAGCCCCTATACTCCTTCAGTGCGCGCATTCCGAGATCTGTTTCACACAAAAAACAGTCCCTTCCCTTCGAAATAGACTTTACCTCCATCTCATATTGTTCTGCTATCTGTTCCGGCCTGATATACATGAAAATCCCCTCCATACGATGAATCTGCGATAAGAGAGCAAAATGCTCTCCTGCCGTGTCAATTCATCATATGTGAGGGGATGCGATATTATGAACCTGTTCCATTAATTTTTCTTTGGTGTTGTCCTCCGGGTGTTCCAGCACATGCTCCAAAAGCTGTTTCAGCGTCTCGCCGATCGCCTTTCCCGGCTGCATTCCTTCTTCGATCAGATCCGTTCCCGTAACTGCAAGTTCCTTTATGGAAAGACACTGTTTCTTCGCCATGATCTGCTCATATATTTCTTCGTATTCCTTTAAATACTCTGCTTTTTCCTCCCGCCTGTATGCACTCTGCGCCAGCATGTCCGCTCTTTTTACTGCAAAAAGCCGCGGATACTGATCCACACCGTTCCGGTAGATTGCCCTGCGGACCGTCCGCTCCTGCAAAGGCGGATTATCGTCGTGGCATAAGATCAGTCTGCATACCCGGTCGGTCGTGTCATTGTCAAACTTCAGCCGCCGTAAAATCTTCTTTGCCACAAGACTTCCTTCCTGCGGGTGTCCATAAAAGTGATCCACGCCATGTTCGTCCGTGGTTCTGCACATCGGTTTTGCCACATCATGTAACAGCATTGTGATACGCGCCACTTTATCCGGCTGTATCTCCATCAGGGCATGCAGCGTGTGCTCCCCCACAGAATAGCAGTGATGCGGATTATTCTGCGGTGTTTTCATCATCTCGTCAAATTCCGGCAGAAAAACTGCGGTGAGTCCTGTCTCATACGCCGCTCGCAACTGTTCCGGGTGTCTGGACGTGAGAAGTTTTACCATCTCAATCTGAATACGTTCTGCACTCACTTTTGCAATGTTTGGTGCCAGGGAAACAATCGCCTCCCTTGTCCGGTCTTCAATCGTAAATCCCAGCTGCGATGCAAAACGAACTGCACGAAGCATACGAAGTGCATCCTCTGCAAACCGCTCCACAGCAGCTCCCACGCACCGGATCACACCGCGCTCTAAATCTCCCACGCCATCAAACGCATCGACCAGCCCATCCTTATCATTGTAAGCCATAGCATTGATCGTAAAATCGCGGCGCTTCAGATCTTCTAACAGATTGGAAGTAAACTGTACCTCCTTAGGATGCCTTGCATCCTCATATTCTCCGTCAATACGGTATGTGGTCACCTCGAATCCCTCATGTTCAAGCATCACGGTAACCGTTCCATGCTGGATCCCAGTATCTATGGTATGACGGAATAACGCTTTTACCTGTTCCGGTTTTGCTGATGTCGTGATGTCCCAGTCCATGGGAATCCTCCCTAACATCGTATCACGGACGCACCCACCTACAGCATAGGCCTCGAAGCCATGCTGTGTCAGTGTGTCAATAATATAAGTTACTTTCTCAGGTAAAACGATTTTCATATACGATAGGTTCCTTTTGTCGTTGTTTTGATCGAATATAACAGGTCATCCGCCTTCTTGATCATCTCTGTCATATCATTTTCCGTACAGATATGGTCTCCGGCTGCAATACCGATGGAGCAGGAGATCTGATGCTGTTTATCGATTGAGAATGACTGTCCGAGTTTTTCACTGATCTCCGCCGAAAATCCGTCTGCCTCATCAATAATCTGATATATACGCTCTGCCTTTTCTTTGAAAATATCCCTATCATCTGTATAAAGGAAGATCAGGAACTCATCCCCGCCATAACGGCACACAAAACCATCTTTTCCACAGACTTCCGTAAAAATATCAGCCATTTTGATCAGAACGAAATCGCCCACATCATGTCCGTACGTATCATTATAGTGTTTGAAATTGTCCAGGTCAATAAACATCACTCCCAGCTTTGGTTTTCTTTTTTCCCCTGCAATCTCTTTCAGAAGTGCGTCTAATTTGCGGTAGAACCCTTCACGGTTATAGCATCCTGTCAGCTGGTCTGTAACTGCCGACATATACAGTTTTGTATTCATCTCATAAATCTTGTCATAGGCATCAAGCCTGTTCAATGCATAACGCACCTCACGGAACAGAAGCTGATAAAAGTTCAGATCGTCCTCATCCAGCATATAACGGTTCACCGAGGAATGCCAGTTATCCTTCATCAGCACATAGGTGATGACAATATTCTCGATTTTTGCGTTGTTAAAAAATGGGATCGCCACCATGGAACACACATCTTCATCACCAAAAATCGATGTGATATCCTGATGTTCAGAATAATTGCTGCTGATCTTGGAGATCACAAATCCACCCGCATTTTTCCGCATGGATTTTTCCATGATCTTCATGATCTCCGGCGTCATCTCTTTCTCTGTGTCATTGTAAAGTACCTGCGGCACCCTCTCGCTATAGCGGATATAGACTGCCCGGTCGACGTCAAAATGATTTAAAAATGTCTTCATGACCATATTGAGCATCTCTTTTGCAGTGATACCATTTACATCGATCAGTTTCTGCCAGATAGAAATAAAGTCGAGCTGTTCTTTCTTACTCTTATATGCCCGCTCCACGCTCTCCTGCTTTAACAGATCCTCGATTTCCCTGGTTGATAATTCCTCACAGTCGTCATCTACCGGTGGCAGAAGATCTTTCATATCCTCCGCGTACTCATGGAACATGATACGATGTGTCTCTTCATACTGTTTTAAAATAAACTCTTCCTGCTCATAAAGGATCTCTTTTCCTGCATTCCTGAAGCATTCCATCCTGTTCCTTCGGAACAGCACATAACAGAAAAACTGGTTTCCCTCTGCTCTCTTTAAATAAATATCTGCCTGCTCATATAATTTTAGCGCCTCCTCGTTGTCTCCGTCATGCTGTGCTAATAATGCCTTGGAAAACGTATAGAGGAACATATCATCATCTGCCTTTGCGTAGTCATGCACAGTGGCGAGGTTGTTTTCTGTCTTTTCCTTCTCGAAAATATAATTCAAAAACTGGCGGCAGCTATACAGATACCTCTCACAGTTAAAACGGTTTCCCTGTAAAATGGAAACCAGAGCAAACAATCCATACAGTTTGGACAGGTTGCAGACACGCAGACTGTTCAGATGCAGCTTTTCGATCGCTTTCATACACTGTGTCAGGTATTCCTGCGCCTTGTCATACTGCCCCAGCATAACGCAGTTCAATGACATATTATAATGTACTTCTGCAATATCCTCCGGCTTTCTCAGTTTACATAATATCTTAATTGCCTTGTTGTAATAGCTCTGGGCTCTCTCATTTTCTCCCATTGCACATAAATTATACGCAATACCGGAATAGATCCTTCCGCCCTCCACGCTGTCAACATCTTTCATCGCCTCATAGGTACGGATCGAATATAACAGGGAAACTTCGTACTCGCCATTTGTGGATGCTATCATGATATTTTTCCGATATGCAATGCTGATAAGCTGCTCATTGCCAATCTCTTTTGCAAGCGCAACGCCCTTGGAAAAATAAATCAGAAATGCTTCCGACCGGTACGCTTTTGCCACGATCTCCGGTTTATTGTCGTATGCATAAATATAAATATGCGCCAGATGATTTTTGTAATGGTACGCATTCAGCTTCTCGATCAGTTTATCGCTGATCTCAATATCCTGGGCACAGAAGAAAATATTGCACCAGCCGGACATCTGGTTCTGCGCTTTTAAAAGTTCTGCACGGAACACTAAAAAATCATCCCCCAGCGCTTCTCCGCACTCCTTTGCCTTCTGTACATAAATCATGGCTTCCTCTAACTTTCCAAGATACATGTAAGAAGTTGCCATCCAGAAATTATAATAAAATGCTCCCTCTTTCTCCTGATCCTGCAGTTTTTCCAGATCTTCGCAGGATTCCAGAGCCTTCGCAATATCTCTTTGCAACACCGACACCATAATCTGTAACAGCAAAAGCTGATAATGCTTTTTCTCAGAAATCGTAAAGTTATCAAACTTGATCCGGCGCTCAATCTTGCTCAGATGATGGTTTGCCTGATCAAAATCCAGAAAGTATACCAGATTATTCAGTTTCCGATAGCCATCGTCACTCTCATAATCAGAGTAATAGTCCATGACATCCGGTTCCATGTTCCTGCCTGCATTTCCGATATGGTACACCATGTTCCGGTCATCCATACTCTCACAGATCGCATCCCACTCTTCATGTGCAAATTCCGGAATCGACTGCACATCATTGACTCCCAAGACAATGCCGATATTTTTATTCTTCACCTGAAGCAGGCTGTTGGTAAGCTGCATGGTGCTTTTCGAAGCAAGCTGGAAACGGTTCAACACAATGACGACCGGACGGATCTCTGATAATTTCTGAAGCATCGTCACGATCGAATTGCACATGCGCTCCTGCTCATACTCTACCTCATCGATCAGGATCTGTTCCGTTCTCTCGCAAAATCCCTTTTCAAAATAACTTTCAAACACAGGTCTCTGAAGCTTGTAGACATCACATTCTTCCATAAACTCTTCCAGTGTGCCACTGCAATACCTGTGAAACATCTGCCGGATCAGTCCCAGATACGGTTCATAAGCCTCTGCAATCTTATTATAAGAAAACTCATGACAGGTAAAAAAGATGTCTGACTGATCCTTGTAATGATTGACACTCTCTAAATCCCATATGGAAAAATCATTGCTATACCGCACAAGGATACTGTTATGTTCTACATTCCCAATTCCACTTACAACCTGTTCAATAACCCCGTTATAATACTTATCTATCATACGATTCCCTTTTGCTCCCAAAACACGCTTGCTGTTTTGTCACATTCTATATCAATATCCCATATCCGTTAAACAATAAAACGTTCCACATTTTTCTGCAGTTTTTCAGCAGAACGATAGGTTGTCTCTGCCTTCTGTTTAATTGCCTCTGCCTCCTGCACAACAATTCCTACTTTTTCAGCAATATCCGTTGTTCCGGTAGCTCCCTCTGTCGCAGTCTTGCTGACATCGGAGATAGCATTCATCACTCCGTTAATGGATGCGAGCAGCTGCTCCGATGACGCTGAGAAATCTGTTACAAGGGAATCTACATTGGCAGCATCACTATTATAGGAATTTGCCATTTCTGCAAATCCTCCAAGACTCTCCACAACATCATTTCCGACAAACTCCAGCAGCCTCTCTGCATCATTTGCAAGATTCTCAACGGCTGCGGTCACATTGCCAGTCACTTCCTGAATATGGGCAACTGCTGCTTTGGACTGCTCTGCCAATACTCGGATTTCATCCGCAACAACCGCAAATCCTTTTCCTGCCTCTCCCGCTCTGGCAGCCTCAATGGATGCGTTCAAAGCCAGAAGGTTCGTCTGTCCGGTAATATCCATGATTGATTTGGCAAGAACATTGATCTGATCCACAACCTTAATATCTTCGAGTGCTTTGGTCAGGCTCTCATTAATCTCCTCATGAATCGATCTGGTACGTCTGTCATTTTCGTCTGTATCTTTTTTGATTTTCACAGCACGATCCCTGATCTCATCTGCCTCAGTAGCGCCATCCTGAGATCTCTCTGCAATACTCTTCGCAGCGCTCTCAATCTCATGTGACATTGCATTCATCTCTTCCGAAGATGCTGCTGTCTCCTCCATACCTGCCGCAAGTTCCTCCGTTGTCGCAGATACATTTTCAATCTGATCATCTAATGCCTGAAGACTTGTATCAATCTCCTGCACCATGCCGGTGATCTCTAATGCTTCTGATTTTACCTCTCCGATCAGTTCCTTCATCTCAGAGCGCATTTTCTCAAGTGAATCTGCCAGTTGTCCAAAATCATCTTTTCTCTTTAACAGATCCTGTTCAAATTCTTTTGAAAAATCGCCCTGCGCTATCTCGTCAATATGGGTAAGACTCTTTTTCAATGGCTTCACAATGCTGGCTGTGATCAGTGTCAGAACTAAAATTAAGATTACTTCCATGACAACAGCGATTCCGATGATCGCCATTCTGCTGTTGGATTCATAGGAAGAAAATTCATTTTTCACACCCAATACGTCCTCATCAATATCGTCCGTGTAGTTTCCGGTTCCAAGTACCCAGCCAAATGGTTCAAATGCCTTGCTGTAAGCACGTTTTGGAGATGGTTCCGTCTCACCCTCTCTCGGGAATACATAATCCGTAAAACCGCCGTTTTCCTGCCTTCCTGCACTGATGATTGCCTGCATATACGCAAATCCATTGGTGTCCACTGCATCCATACGATTTGTTCCCTCTGTGTCATTGCCGAGAAGGACTACGTTTGTTCCATCATAGGTATCTACCCAGAAATATCCATTATTGCCGTAACGCAGATCACGAATCTGGTCTGCTGCAAGTTTTTCTGCCTCGTCTAAGGTATATTCACCTTTTTCATACCGATTGTAAATGCTCTGGCAAAGAGATATTACATTATCTACCTGTGCCTTGATCTGTTCATCATACGAGGAACGCATATCATTCTCGATAATGTCTAACGCATTATTTCCAAGTCCTGACAGGCTTGTGTTGGAAATGACGGCGCATAGTGCCAGTGCGATCAGTGCGATCACCATTACAATGACTAATTTTGTTCTCACCTTAATATTGTTCATACCCATACCTCCCACTACATCTTTTTTATTTTATGAACCCAATTTTAAATCCTATTTGTATTTTAGCACATTATGCTTATTTTACCACTCTATTTTCGACATTTTTCGTGATTTTATTCTATTTTTCGCTGCTGTTTACTCATACTTCGCCCAGTAACGATTTACCTCTTACTTTCAGAGACATGACTGTCTATTTTTCTTTTTGTGAGAAAAAAACTCAGAAGTCCTTTGTAGCTCCTGCGTTTCTGTCTCAGATGAGAAATGGATTCCTGATTTCGAACTCCATTTTTTTATGTGTCTTTGGATGTTTAAATCCGATTTTATAAGAACAGAGTAAAAGACCGTTTCCACTCCGTGTCATCGCCTCTTTAAAGTTATACTTCGCATCCCCCACGATTGGGATTCCTGCATTTGCTAACTGTACCCGGATCTGATGATGTCTTCCGGTGTCTAACCGGATCCGGAGAACGGCGTTCGTTTTATTCTGTGCGGTCACTTCATAGTTCAGCCTTGCTGCCTTTGCGCCCTCCGTACTTTTAGATACCACTTTTGAAGTGTTTGTTTTTCCATCCCGGAGTAAGTAATCCTCCAATGTACCTTTTTTCTGTTCCGGCACACCGTCTGTCACTGCATAATAGAATTTATCTGCCATTTTTGTCTGCACCTGACGGCTTAAATCCGCCGCAGCTTCTTTTGTTTTGGCAAAAACCATCACTCCGCGCACCGGCTGATCCAGCCTGTGTACCACCCCGATATACGGCTGTTCTCCCTTTCCTGCCCGGTAATTTTTCAGAAGGCTTTCCATGTCCGCCTGTCCTAACCGTCTTGTCTGCGCCGCAACCCCCGCCGGTTTTTCACAGACGATAATCTCCTCATCTTCATATAAAATATTTATGTTCATGTCTGATGGTCTCCTTCGTTATTCTATGGCATTACTGCTGTTTTTATCTTCCTTGGTTCATTGTAGCATGATTCTTTTGTTTGGGCTACTGTTGCGGAGATTTGAATGAATGCTTTTATTCATTTTTTTAGTACTCATAATATTTAAAATTTTACTATTTTCTCCATTGCATTTTCTGATGTTGGTATGATACAATATCCCAAAGCATATTTTACAAAATCTTTGTGGCTGATGAGCCATCTGTATTCTAGGAAGCACTCGATTATCAAAAACAATCGGTGTCATTCATTTCGTATCTATGCTTTTATTACCCATTAACCAATTTAAAAGCAGGAGACGGATGAAAACTATTTTTACAATGCTCTATTCTCCTGCCGGAGGCACGATGCATTTATGTGCATCTGCCGTCCACCGTGATAAGGAGGAAAGCCTATGGCAATGCGACCACAAGATAGTTACAAATCAACTACAGCAGGAGCAGTTTCTGCAAATCGCAACTACAAAGATACTGTTTTCCGGATGTTATTTTCAGACAAAAAGAATCTGCTCTCGCTTTACAATGCAGTAAACAGCAGAGACTATACGAATCCGGATGATTTAGAGATTGTTACTTTGGAAAACGCTATCTATATGGGAATGAAAAACGATCTGGCATTTATCATTGACACGAATTTATACCTGTACGAACATCAGTCGACTTACAATCCAAATATGCCACTTCGTGATTTATTTTACATTAGCAGTGAATATCAAAAAATGCTGGATCAAAAATCTTTATACTCATCCAGCCTGCAAAAGATACCTACTCCTAATTTTATTGAGTTTTATAATGGTTCTGATCCAGTTTGCGATGTTTTTGAGCACAGACTTTCCTCTGCTTTTGAACATCTGTCGGGTGAGCCAAAACTGGAACTGATCGTAACTGTCTTAAATATCAACGAGGGGCACAATGCCCTTCTTATGGAACATTGCAAAACATTAAGGGAATATGCACAATATGTTGCAAAGGTGCGAAAATACACAGCCGACATGTCTCTGAACGAGGCAGTGGAATGCGCTGTTGATGAATGTATCAAAGAAAATATTCTTGCGGATTTTCTTCGAAAGAACCGCGCGGAGGTTATCAGTATGAGTATATTTGAATATGACAAGGAAGAAGAAGAAAAGAAGCTTCGGAAAGCGGAGTATGAAGCTGGCGTTGAAGCTGGTGAAAAAAGTGGAATTCAAAAGGGCGTCCTTAACACTGCGCGTCATCTATTGGAACTTAATCTGCTGTCTTTAGAGAATATTTCTCGTGCTACCGGTCTGTCAATCGATGAATTGAAGGAGCTCCAACAGTAGCTTAGTGGATATAAAAAAGATTCTTCTTGCAGATTTTAATTTAAAAACCATGTGGGAGATTATCAGAATGAGTATATTCGAATATAACAAGGAAGAGGAAGAAAAGAAACTTCGGAAAGCGGAGTATGAAGCTGGCGAAAAAAGTGGCATTCGAAATACTGCACGTCATCTATTGGAACTTAACCTACTGTCTTTAGAGAATATTTCTCGTGCTACCGGTCTGTCAATCGATGAATTAAAAAAGCTACAGCAATAGCTTAGTAAAAGAAGCCCGCAAAACTGCGAGCTTCTTTTTTGTACAATTTTACACAAATTACTGTAACAGAGAAAGCACTCCCTGAGTAGACTGATTAGCCTGTGCAAGCATAGACTGACCTGCCTGTGCAAGAATGTTGTTCTTGCTGTAGTTAACCATCTCTTCAGCCATATCTGTATCACGGATACGGGATTCACGCCAATTCCTGCTGCACTCATTGATTCGATTTTGACTGCAATCTTATTATCTGCTGCTGAATCTGCCCCAACATGAAGGTTAAAGGAAAGCTCACCATTTACGTCAAACGGTTGAATGTTTTTTGCTTTAGCATCTGCTGCTGTAATCGCAATAGCATTTGCAACTGCACCTTTTTCATTAACATAATAATTAGTTGCTGTTGATCCATCTGCATTTTTTGAATCAGCTATCTGCTCTGCTGATACTTCTTTACCCTTGGCATCGTATAATTTTGTTGCATACACATAATCTTTTCCAGCTTCTGCTATATTAGCATCTGTCTGATCTCCTGCATTGGCTTCTGCCACTGTATATACCCTATTTCCCTTTGCTAATTCTTCTTTAAGCTGGTCCGCAGAAAGTTTGGTTTTACCACCTTTTGCAAACAAGTCTTTACCCATTACATACGTACTCTTCATGAAGTTAGCCTTACTTGCAGTCTTTGTATCACCTTTTAACAAATATATTTCATTGAACTTTGTTGTTTCTGATACACGATCAATTTCTGTTGCAAGCTGATCAATCTCGTCCTGAATCGCCTGACGATCAGACTGTGCATTCGTTCCATTTGCAGACTGAACTGCCAACTCATTCATTCTCTGTAACATGGAGTGAACTTCTGTCAAAGCACCCTCAGCTGTCTGAACTGCAGATACACCGTCCTGTGCGTTTGTGGATGCCTGATCAAGACCACGGATCTGTTTTCTCATTTTTTCAGAAATTGTTAATCCTGCCGCATCATCTGCTGCACGGTTGATTCTGTAACCGGAAGATAACTTCTCTGTGGACTTTGCCTGCTGTCCTGTTGTTACATTTAACATTCTGTTCGCGTTCATTGCCTGTAAATTGTGTTGTACTACCATAATATAATCCTCCTTGTCTCATCCTTATGATGAGTTATTATGTTTTTGACCGGACTTCCTTTTCCGGCATTATTTATAACAAACAAAGCATCCCGGGTTGTGCCTTGTCTATTACCAGATGATTGTGCGATGTTTTTAATGAGCTTAATGGCTCATTCTTTCTGCATCTTTTTTTGTTTCCGCTTTCATGCGTTCATTCCATAAAATCTTCTTGATCTCGTCCTGCGCTTCTTTTGAGATCGCAGGTTCCGGATAATAAGTATCTTTTCTGCGCTCCGGATTTTGTTCCACGGTGCTCCTTGCGATTTTGACCTCTTTTGGCGCATCGATCATAAGCCTTCCATGATTTCCTGTTCCACCCACATAAACTACGCGGATGTTATCTCCGATATTTACATACTGACCTTGTTTCAGTGAAATCTTTAACATAAATCCTCCATGTTTTTCCGAAGGAAAAATCCGAACCTAATGGTGAGGAGAGGATTTAGCCTCCTTGTTTTTCATCGCAATTCCATTTGCTACGTTTTGTATCATTTATATCGTCTTTTCGCTACAATTTGTTAACATCTGTTTTTATATTTTGCTACACTTTGTTACATTTTTACAATCAACAATCTATTTTTCCAGTGAATAAATGTTGTTATTTTGTGCATAATTAATAGTAACTTTATTTTTTCCGCAACATTTTGTTACAATTGCAATGTCAATCAACGTTAACATTTTAACTTTTGTTGTCTGATATGCTACACCTTGCTACATCTAAGGCACAAATAAAAATATACTAATAGCAAAGGTGGTATTTATATGAAAAACAAACTACTTCCACAGAAGTTAAAAGAATTACGCAAAGTCAATAACTACACACAGGATTATGTTGCGGAGGTATTGGGCGTTGTACGGCAGACATACAGCCATTACGAAACCGGAAAACGCACACCGGATGCGGAAGCCTTTTACAAATTAGCAGGGCTTTATAATATTTCCGTTGATGATCTACTTCATCTGACAATCGATATTGACAGGGAGGAATCTTACGATGCGCCTGCGCCAACACAGGCAAGCACCGATTTATCAGAATTTCTTGAATTTTTTAATGATCCTTCTAATAAGAAAAAATATATGTTTAATACAAATTTGGAACGGGAATTACTTTTCTATTTTGATAAAATATCTGATGAAGACAAAAAAGAAATTATAGAATTTACGAAAATCAAGGCGAGAAAGCCTTTATAAAACAAGAAGCAATGTGTCACAAAACACATTGCTTCTTGTTTTATAATTTAAATCTGTACCCAACCCCCCAGATTGTTTCTATATACTGCGGTTTGTTGGTGTTCATCTCGATCTTTTCGCGGATCTTCTTGATATGCACGGTAACTGTTGCAATATCTCCGACGGATTCCATATCCCAGATTTCCCGGAACAATTCTTCCTTTGTAAACACATGGTTTGGATTTTCTGCCAAAAAGGTAAGAAGATCAAATTCTTTTGTTGTAAACTGTTTTTCCTCATCGTTCACCCAGACACGGCGTGCTGTCTTGTCAATGCGGATACCACGGATCTCAATGATATCATTTTTTGCCTCACTGCTTCCGATCAGGCGCTCATATCTGGCGAGATGTGCTTTCACCCGCGCTACCAGCTCACTTGGAGAAAATGGTTTTGTGATGTAATCGTCCGCACCAAGTCCAAGACCTCTGATCTTGTCAATATCATCTTTTTTGGCTGAAACCATAAGAATTGGTGTATTTTTTTCCTCACGGATCTTTTTGCAGATTTCAAATCCATCCGTTCCCGGAAGCATAAGATCTAAAATGAACATGTCAAATTCCTCGGACAATGCTCTTTTCAATCCTGCTGTTCCGTTATTCTCGATCTCTACGGTAAATCCGCTCAATTCCAGATAATCTTTTTCAAGATCTGCGATCGCTTCTTCATCTTCAACTATTAATACTCTGCTCATTTGGCACCTCCTGATATTTTCTGATTACAAAATACATAACGGTTCCGATGGACTCCTTGCTGGTCGCCCATATTTTACCTCCGTGGTCTTCGATAATTTTTTTCACAATTGACAATCCTATTCCGCTGCCTCCGGTTGCGGAATTTCTCGAAGCGTCCGCCCGGTAGAAACGATCAAAAATGTATGGCAGATCCGCTGCTGCAATACCCCTGCCATTATCCTCGATCTCCACCTGGATAAAATCGCCAACATCCTTGATACGGATGTTGATAAGCCCTCTCTGCTTGTCCAGATATTTAATGGAATTTCCAATAATATTGTGAATCACTCTGCGAAGCTGTTCCGGATCCGCAATGATCTGTGTCGATCCATCCGTATAATTAAAGTATGCCAGTCCGATATTTTTTGACTCAAGATCCAGTCCGATCTCCTCAATGCAGTCATTGAAGTATTCACCAACATTTATTTTGGCAAAATTGTACGGTATACGGTTCGTATCGATCTTCGCATAGAGCGTCAGCTCATTGATAAGCGTATCCATCTCATTTGCTTTATTATAAATCGTCCGGATATACTTATCCCGTTTTTCCGGGGTATCCGCAACACCGTCCATCAATCCTTCCGCATATCCTTTTACCGCAGTGATCGGCGTTTTCAGATCGTGTGCAATGTTGCTGATCAACATTTTATTTTCTTTCTCGCTGTTGATTTTCTCTTCGGCATTGTCTTTCAGCCTCTGCCGCATCTCTTCAAAACTTGTGCAGAGTTCCCCGATCTCATCCCTGCTCTCTGCCTCGATCGTAAAATCAAGATTACCCTCCTTAATATTCTGTGCGGCAGCCTGCAATTTTTTGATTGGATTGATCAGGCTGGTATAAATCCATACCGTCAGCATACATGCTGTCAGAACAAGGATCAGCACAATGGAAACCATAATATCGATCAGAAGACTTTTTAATTCAGGAACCATCTCCTCTAATCTGGTCACGATAAAAATGCTGCCCTTTGCACCATCCGGATAAACAAAATCAATCTGTTTTACCAGTGCCTGCTCCTCACCATCCATGTATGTCCCGGAATCCGCATTGCCATCGGCACTTCCATACTCCGGAAGCTCCGTCAAAAGCGATGTCCCTGCGCTTTTTCCTATATATACCAGCTCCTGTCCTTTCCGAGCGATGAGATAGGACGCTTTTTCTTCCAACTGCTGGTTGATCTTCTCAAGGTATGCTCCATCCTCCAGTTTCTCCGGCTGGTTGTCTGCCACCTTGTATACTTCCCGATAGATTTCTCTTGTAAACCGGCTCAGAAGCTGGACAGAATTGGAAAAATAACTGTATCCGTCCCCTTCGACACCATAGGTCTGCTCGATTGCCCGCATCTGAATGTGCTGCATACTGAACAAAACCAGTGTTGCAAGGAAAATCGGTACAAATATAATGATGCAGAATGAAATAATAATCTTATTCTTAAACTTCATACGCTTTCCTTCTATGAATGTTTATGTTTCTACCCCTGTTCACCCACTTTTGTATCCATAGAAACAAAATAGGTCACAAGGATAAACCCTATGACCTATTATAGCATGAACCATCCGAAATCCTATGACATTTTCCGAAAAAGATTCTAAACTTTTCATAAATTAATCTGCTCAACGCTGATTATAAATATTTCTTTAATGCTTCCGCCTTATCTGTTGCTTCCCAAGGAAGATTTAAGTCTGTACGTCCGAAATGTCCGTATGCTGCTGTTCCACGGTAAATTGGTCTTCTTAAGTCAAGCATTTTGATGATTCCTGCCGGGCGGAGATCAAAGTTCTCACGAACGATCTCAACCAGTTTTTCATCAGAAAGTTTTCCTGTTCCAAAAGTATCTACCATGATAGAGGTTGGCTGTGCAACACCGATTGCATAAGACAACTGAATCTCACATTTGTCTGCAAGTCCTGCCGCTACAATGTTCTTTGCAACGTAACGTGCTGCGTAAGCTGCAGAACGGTCAACCTTTGTACAGTCTTTTCCTGAGAAAGCTCCGCCGCCGTGACGGGCATATCCACCGTAGGTATCTACGATAATTTTACGTCCGGTAAGACCTGCATCACCGTGTGGTCCACCGATCACGAAACGGCCGGTTGGGTTGATGAAGAATTTTGTCTCTGCATCTACTAATTCTATTGGAAGGATTGGATCAAATACATATTTTTTGATATCCTCATGGATCTGTTCCTGTGTTACATCCTCGTCATGCTGAGTGGATAATACAACTGCCTCTAATCTCTTTGGCTTGCCATTCTCATCATACTCTACAGAAACCTGTGTTTTTCCGTCTGGTCTTAAATATTTTAATGTGCCGTCTTTGCGCACTTTTGTAAGCTGTAAAGCAAGTTTGTGTGCAAGGGAGATCGGATATGGCATTAACTCCGGTGTCTCATTTGTTGCATAACCAAACATCATACCCTGATCACCGGCACCAATTGCCTCTAACTGCTCGTCAGACATTTTGTTTTCTTTTGCTTCCAATGCTTTGTCAACACCCATAGCGATATCCGGAGACTGCTGGTCAAGCGCTACCATCACTGCACATGTATGTCCGTCAAAACCTGTTTTTGCGTCGTTGTATCCGATCTCGTTGACTGTTTTACGAACGATGGAAGGAATATCTAACTGTGCTTTTGTTGTAATCTCACCTGTTACAAGCACAAATCCTGTACAGCTTGCTGTCTCACATGCTACACGGCTCATTGGATCCTGTTCCATACATGCATCAAGGATGGCATCAGAGATGGCATCACACATTTTGTCCGGATGTCCTTCTGTAACGGACTCGGATGTAAATAATAATTTTTCCATTTGTTCTTTCCTTTCTTCTGGCTGTTCATTTGGTAACTAAAAAACTCCGCTGTCACAAACAAGCGGAGTTAATAAATCATCAGATTATCAAATCCTCTTATTGTTCGAACTATAAAATATAGTCTTGGATAAATCATCCAAATATTTGCTCGCTCAGGTAGGCACCTTCCGTAGAGGGGTTGCCGTGACTTCATAGATCCTATGTATCTCCATCACTCTGAATAAGAAAATTTTCCGTAATTAAAAATCTCTTTCTAATTACATCTTATACAATATTGAATTTTCAAATCTGTTTACACAGACTGAAACATAAACTGTTTCAAATCTCACGTGCTATACAATACTATCTAACCGCCTCTCTGTCAAGAGTTTTTTCAAAATGATATACAAACCATGTGGAATGTATACTACTATTTGTTCTTTCTAAAAAACTATATTTTATGGGAATTTCTGCCAGCAGTATCTATTGACTTTCATTCTTTCATTTTGTGCAATCTTATACTATTTTATAATAAAATGTATAGATTGGGGTATGCAAATGACAAAATATTATCCAACGGATGAATTAGTACCAGGGATGGTAACTGCTGGAGAAGTCCGTACCAAAGGCGGTCAGTTGATCGTTGAAAATGGAGTTTCTCTCACGGATCGTCTCATTTCCCGCATTAAATTTTATGCGATCCCGCAGGTATCGGTCACAGAAGATCCAATTCCTGCCACAAAAAAAGAGGAACAAGTCGAAGTTCCTTCCCATGTTGTAAAACCGGAAGCCCAGGCACCTTCTTATTCGCAGAAGGTTGTCTGCTCTAAAGAATTCCAGAATTTTCAGATTTCCTATTCCAGAGTAATCGCCACTTACCGCACGGTTCTGGAAGATTGTGTCATCTATCATAAGTCTTTAAATTATGAACAGCTTCTGTCTGATAC
>QWCN01004116.1_pt1 | contig 22601 bp, 18 predicted proteins | sample 1972711 | NCBI WGS metagenome assembly QWCN01 (sample SAMN09866707, study PRJNA288562) | Human gut metagenome isolate term1_stool, whole genome shotgun sequencing... | isolation source: gut | host: Homo sapiens | place: USA: California
CCGGGGCGACCGCGTCCGTCGGGGCGACATCATCGCCCAGTCGGGCAACACGGGCCTGTCGCTCGCTCCGCACCTGCACTATGAAATCCGGCACAACGGCATGCGAGTCGACCCGATCCACTATTTCTTCATGGAGCTCGACTACGAGGAATATCAGAAAATCGTCAAAATAGCCCAAACGGGCATGCAGTCATTCGATTGACAGGGGGGCTTCGCACAAAAACAGGAACTTTTCTCTCACGCCCCGTATTTCCGTAGGGCACAATCGAAATATTTACTAATTTTGCCGTCAGTAGTTCATTTTCTAACCAAACGACTCACATGGCCACACTACGTTTCAAAGCCCTCGGCGAAATATCGCGCAGGGAACCGATCGAGCCCGAGCTTTCGGACAAGAAAATCTCCGACTATTTCGGAGCCGACGTCTTCGACCGCGAGAAAATGCGGCAGTATATTTCCAAGGAGGCTTACGAAAGCCTATGCGACGCGATCGACGAAGGACGCCGGATCGACCGCAAGATCGCCAACCAAGTCGCGCAAGGCATGAAGACGTGGGCCATGGAGAAAGGCGCGACCCACTACTCGCACTGGTTCCAGCCGCTGAACGACTCGACGGCCGAAAAGCACGACGCCTTTTTCGAGCCCATGTGGGGCGGAGGCTCGTTCGAAACGTTCAAGGGCGAGCTGCTCGTACAGCAGGAGCCCGACGCATCGAGCTTCCCGAACGGAGGGCTGCGCAATACGTTCGAGGCCCGGGGCTACTCGGCATGGGACCCCTCCTCGCCGGCATTCATACTCGACAAGACGCTCTGTATTCCCAGCATATTCATCGCCTATACGGGCGAAGCGCTCGACTTCAAAACCCCGCTGCTGAAATCGCTGACGGCGGTCGACAAGGCTGCCGTCGAGGTATGCCAGTATTTCGACAAGGACGTCGACAAGGTGAACGTGACGCTGGGCTGGGAACAGGAGTATTTTCTGGTGGACGAGGCGCTGTTTCTGGCCCGTCCCGACCTGATGCAGACCGGACGGACGCTGATGGGCCATATCGCGGCCAAGGACCAGCAGCTCGACGACCACTACTTCGGAGCGATCCCCGACCGGGTACTCGAATTCATGAAGGACTTCGAGCAGCAAGCCTACCGGCTCGGCATTCCGCTCAAGACCCGGCACAACGAAGTGGCGCCCAATCAGTTCGAGTGCGCTCCGATGTTCGAGGAAGCGAACATCGCCGTCGACCACAACACGCTGCTGATGACCATCATGCGACGCGTCGCACTCAGGCACAAACTGAGAGTGCTGTTCCACGAAAAGCCGTTTCTGGGCGTCAACGGATCGGGCAAGCACTGCAACTGGTCGCTGTGCACGAATACGGGCGTCAATCTGCTGGCCCCGGGCAAGACTCCGAAGAATAACATTCAGTTTCTGGCCTTCTTCGTCAATACGATCATGGCCGCGCACAAGTTCGGCGTCCTGTTCATGGCCTCGATCGCCACGCAGTCGAATTCGCACCGGCTGGGAGCCCACGAGGCCCCTCCGGCCGTGATGTCGGTTTTCACGGGCTCGACGCTGTCGGCCGTGCTCGACTCGCTCGAACAGCGCGTAAGCGAGAAGAAGATGACGCCCGACGAAAAAACCGAGATCAAACTCGACATCGGCAAGATACCCAATATCCTGCTCGATAACACGGACCGCAACCGCACCTCGCCTTTCGCGTTCACGGGTAACCGGTTCGAGTTCCGCGCGACAGGCTCGTCGAACAACTGCGCCGCCCCGCTGATCGTCATCAACACCGCGATCGCCGAGCAGCTGACGCAATTCAAGGAAGAGGTCGACAAGCTGATCGCCAAGGGTATCAAAAAGGACGAGGCCATTCTGCAAATCATCCGCAAATACATCATCGAATCGAAAAACATCCGTTTCGAGGGAAACGGATACAGCACCGAATGGCTGCGCGAGGCGGCCGAGCGCGGGATCGAGAGCATCGGCAGCGTGCCCGACGCGTTCAAGGTCTCGGTCCGCAAGGATGCGATCGCGCTGTTCGAGAAGCACGGTATCTTCAACGAAGCCGAACTGCACGCCCGTTACGAGATCAACATGGAGAATCTGGTCAAGAAAATCCAGATCGAATCGCGCGTACTGGCCGACCTGGCGGCGAACCATATCGTTCCGACGGCGATCCGCTACCAAAACATATTGATCCAGAACGTCAAGGGACTTAAGGACATTCTTCCCGACGAGTATGCTGACATGGCCGCCGAGGAAATCCGGACGATCCGCAAAATCGCCCGGTACGTCAAGGCGATCCGCGAGAACACCTACCATATGGTCGATGCCCGCAAGAAGTACAATGCCATGGACGACATCGTCGCCCGGGCCACCGGTTACTCCGAGGAGGTGCAGCCCTATCTGGACAAGATACGCCACGATATCGACAAGTTGGAACTGATCGTCGACGACGAGCTGTGGCCTCTGCCCAAGTACCGGGAGATGATGAGCATCAACTGAGTCAGGAATCTGGAGTCCGGAATCCGGAGTCCAGACAAGAACGGGAAAACGCTATGCAGCAGACGGCAGCCGGTTCGGGAACGAAACCGGCTGCCGACACGATCGGAGGGAGTGCTGTGGCCCGAGGTCGTGACTCGGGCACGCCGTGCCCGACGCCGATCGATACGAGTCGGCGCTTGCACCGGAATGCTTCCGCTAATGAAACGGTCATTTGAGAGGTCCACGTCGGCTTTCCGGCTCTTTAGCGCGTGACGAATTTCGTTTGGCTACGCACGATCGGATAGCGAGAAGACCGAGCGGGCGATCGACGGGAACGGGGATCGCAACCTGTCCGAAATGACAAGCCGTCAACGCGGCAGCGGCCATGCTCAACGTACGGAATCCGAACCGGCGGTCGATTTCCTGACGGACAAATTCGGTCCGCACGGCCAGATATCCGCCCGTTGAACGAAGCCGGGCCGATACCTGCGCTGCGTAAATAATTAGGAAGCGCCCGGGCCTCAGAGGGTCCGGGTGCTTGTTATGCGATCACTCGGATTTCCGTACCGACGGGTAAAACCTCTACCGCCTTCCGTTCAACGCGTCGCGATCCAAATCGCCGCGACGAAAGCCGGCAACGCGATCACCGCCGTTACGATAGTCTTTGTACAGGGCTTTTTCGGTTTGAAAACGATATTTTCCATCATTCAAATACCATACTCTTTTACTCATCTGCGGCATATCTCGCGGAAATCGCAGTAGGCACATACCGAACGGTCCTCGCACTGCTCGAACGGCTTGGAAAAGTCGAACAGTTCCGAGAGCGTTTTCTGCAGATGCCCGTTCAACGACTCACGATAGTCCGAGAAACGAAGTACCGGACGGTCGCCCTCGACGAGCAGAGGCGAAAAGCGCTCGTCCTGCATCGAGCGGACGTAATAAAGCGCCGGCTGCACGTCGCAGTTTTCGGACTGCGACAGCATCATCGCATAGAGCAAAGTCTGCAAAACGGCCGGGCTCCGCTCGGCTGCGACAGAAGAAAACAGCGCGGCGACGTCGCGGAAACGGTTGTGAGGCTTGCCCGTCTTGTAGTCCACCACGCGCAACGCGCCGTCCGGAAGCCGGTCGATCCGGTCGGCCTTGCCGGCGAAACCCACCGACCGGACGCGGCCGTTCCGCTCGAGCGGGACGCGATACTCGACCGGCGCCTCGAGACGCTCGACGGCATACCCCCGTTGCGAAGCGTCGTAAGGCAATATGCAGGAATCGATATACTTGCGGACGACGTCGCGCACCAACAGAACGCTCCCGCCGTACTCCTCCTCGGTAGCTTTCGGATCCTGCAAATACTCTTCGTTCACGGCCCGCACGACCGCCTCCTTTACGGCCGGCGTACCCGGCAGGGAAGCGATGGTCCGCTGCGGGTTCGGATCGCCGAGCAACGGCATGTAAAGCAACTCCATGGCCCGATGCAATATCGTACCGAACATCGGCAGGTCGATCTCCTCGGCGATCTCCTCGACCGGCTTCAATCCCGCCACATGACGGAAATAGAATCTCAAAGGACATTCGACATACTGATAAAAGGCCGTCGGCGACAGGGAGCGCCCTCCCCCGTCGAGATACTCCTCCAGAATACGCGCGGTACGTCCGGTTTTCGAGGCCGAGACGGGTTCCGTCTTCGTCAAATTCACGCCGAGCCGGATCGCGCGCCTCAGCGGCCGGTGCGGCGATTCGTACTCCAACTGATAGACATAGCGGCTGGGCTCGCCCGTACGCTTGTCGTCGCTGCGCGAGCAGTAGGCCAGGTGGACGGTCTCCGCCCGTTGTAGCAACCGGTAGAAATAGTAAGCATAGACGCCCTCGTGGTGTTGCGGAGTCGGCAGGCCGTAGGCATACCGCAAATTGTAGGGGATGAACGAAGACGCAACCGCCCGGTTGCCGGGAAAGGTGTCGTCGTTGACCGACAGCACGAGCACATGTTCGAAATCGAGATTGCGCGTCTCGAGTATTCCCATGATCTGCACGCCGGAAAGCGGCTCCCCTTCGTACGGAATGCGCACATCTTGCAGCATTTTGCGCAGCAGCGAGGCGAAGACAGGCGTCGTGACCTCCAAACCGCTCCCGAGGAGCGAGTTCTCGAGCCGGCAGATCCGGTCGACGATCACCGAAAAAAACTCCCTCCGCTGCCGGACATCGTCTGCCGACGCGGCATGCAGGATCACCAGCGACAGCGAGTCGCGGATATATGCGGAAAGCTCCTGCCATGAGCCTGCCGGCGCGAACAGCGGATCGATCACCGAGCCCGGAGCGAGCATGCTCCGGCGTACGTAGATCGACTGCCGGCGCAATATCTCGGCCGCAAGCCCGGCCGCCGCCGGGTCGCAGGCCCGGACATAGGGGTGCAGAAGCAATCCGGTCACATCGCTGTGATAGTACATCGGCTCGCCGTCGCGGCCCGGCTTTCTGCGACTCTGAAGCTCGACGAGCCGCTCGACGAACGAATAGGCCATCGTCTGGCGCAACGGATAGCCCATCGTCACATTGACCTGCTCGATCTGCTCGGGAATCGAATAGAGTACGGGCAGCAACAGCGACTCGTCGGTCAGCACAATGGCGGTCTGCTTGCCGGGCCGTATGCCGCGCTCGATCAGTCCGCTCAGAAATTCGTGCACGTACTTGCACTGCATGCTGTCGGACGGGGCCGACACGATTTCGATCCGCTTCGGCCGGCGGAAGCGGTCGCAGGAGAGACGCTCGCCGGAAGGAGAAGGGAAATTCCGGATATTCTCGCGCAGAAACAGGCCCGCCTCGTAATCGGGATTACCGACGTAATAATCGTCGTAGTCCCAGTAGAACTCGACCCTGCCGCTGCCGTACATCCGGCGGAAAAGCCGTTTCTCGCACTCCGACAGTGCGTTGAATCCCGCCACGACATAGCGCGCCTGCGGATCGTCGGACCATTCGACGGCCTCCTCTCCCGAAAGGCGCTCGGCGGCCTCGCGGTGAATCATGCCCTCGTAAGCGAGCCCCTGCTCGCGCAGACGATTGCGGAAACCGTGATAGACGTCGGCCATGCTTCTCCAAATCGTCATAAAACGCTCTTTTTCCTCGGAAAACTCGCTTTCGAGCCCGAAGCTTCGCCAGAAACGGGCGATCACCTCGATCTGTTCGGCAGTCAGATAGGAGCGGTCGCTCTCGAGCGCCTTCAGGTCGCCCATATTGGAGAAAAGCATGTCGGCATCGATCAGGTACTTGTCGATCTGATCGAAATCGGCCAGCAGCATGCCGCCCCAGAAATAAAACGCGTCGAAACTTTCGTCGTGATAGCGGGAATAGACTTTGTAAAGCTCGGTAACGAGCTTGATCTCATCGCTCAAGCGCATCCCGGCCACCCGCTCCATGATTTCCCCCAAACTCTCGAAACGGGGCTGCCACAACGGACGCCGAGCCACCGAGGCGAGCGCATCGCTGAAAAAGAGCCGGGCCCGGCGGCTCGGAAACACCATGCGCAGCGACGAAACCTCGTCGCCGTAGCGGTCGTACAGCCTTTCGGCCAATTCGGATATAAAGCCTTTCATCGAATGCGGTCGCATAAACCGAATGTGCCGTTTCGGTTCAGGAAACGGCACACGCGGATACAGTGAAACAAGTCAAGCGCAGAAAGCCTATTGGCCGATGCTGTTGATCGTGCCCATCATTTTCGCGGAGGAACGGACGATCGAAGGCTCCCCCCGGTAGAAAATCGCGGCTCCCGTGTCGCTGGTCATTTGCAGGCGCTCGGTCGCGCAGACGTAAGCTTCGGCCCCCGAAGCCGCCTCGACGCGGACATCCATCGCCTCGAGCGTCCGGCTGTCGACCTTGGCCTTACTCGTCGCGAAAAGCGTATAGTACTTCGTCGTGCCGGTTATGTCGGCGGCCGAATTTCCGGCCACCTTCATGTACAGGTCGGTCGTAGCCACGTCCATGCCGAGCGTAGCGCCTGCCGCCAGATCGACGCTCAGCACCTCGCCGCAGACCGTACCTTCGACGGCCACGTTCGCGGCGGACGCTTTCAACGCCTGCAGGCTGTCGTAATAAAGCACGACCTCGGCACTGCTGGCCTTACCGTTCATGCCGGGCTTCAGTTTGACGAACAGATTACCGTCCTTGACCCCCCAGTCCAGCCGGTTGCTCTCGGACTGGCTCTGCTTGATCTCGATCCGCGCCGTATCGGAACGAATCATCCGCACGGTCAGATTGCCGACAAACTCGGCCTTGCTGAATACCAGAGGCTTGCCCTCGTCGCTTTTGACGCTTTGCTGAGCGAAAGCCGCGAGCGACAGCAAGGCGCAGGCGACCGTTACGAACATCTTTTTCATGGCTGTCGATTTTTCCGTTTTGAGCGAAAAGCGGCATGTCAACCGTTTATGCCCGCTCCGCGCCGCCCCCGGCCGGAAACGGGCCCGGATAACCGGCCGCATTCCTGATGACAAATATACTATTTTATGCGGGCTTGGCAATCTTTTCTTTATCTTTAACGTCGATTAGTTTCCTTTTGTTACATGGGAAAAGTGAAAATACTGAAAGCCTCGGCCGGATCGGGAAAAACCTACCGGCTGGCTTACGAATACATACGCAGCGTGATCGATTCGCCGCAGCTGTACCGCCACATTTTGGCCGTCACGTTTACGAACAAGGCCACCGAAGAAATGAAGCAGCGTATCGTCGGAGAACTCAACGCGCTGGCCAACGGCAGCCCGAGCGGCTACATGGACGATCTGGAACGCGATCTGGGGCTCGATGGACAGACGATCCGCCGGCGCGCGGCGGACGCGCGCACGAAGATCCTGCACGACTACAGCCGTTTTACGGTCCTGACGATCGACAAGTTTTTCCAGCGGATCATCCGCTCGTTCATCAAGGAACTCGGGATCGATCTGAACTTCAATCTGGAGCTCCAGACGGATTCGATCCTCGACAGCGCGACGGACCGGCTGATCGACCGCATCGCCGTCGACCGCGCGCTGCGCGACTGGGTGTTGCACTTCGTGGAGGAAAAGATCGACACGGACGGCCGCTGGGACATCCGCGGCGAAATTTCGCAACTGGGCCGCGAGCTGTTCGGAGAACGATACCGCGCGGTATCCGGCGACAAGGCATCGCGCGAAGAGTTGTCGCGCATCGTTTCGGCGGCAGTCGCCCGGAGCCGCCGGATCGAAAACGAAATGAAAAAAACGGCGGCCGAGGCTCTGGCCGTCATCGATTCGGCCGGACTGGCCGCCGAAGACTTCGCCTATGGCCGAGGCGGATGCGTCGGCTATTTCGTCAAGACGGCCGACGGAACGATCGCCCCCTACGGCAAGCGAGTGCTCGACGCCCTCGAATCGGAGGAGAAATGGGTTACGGCCCGAAGCTCCCGGAAAGAAGCGGCACGGAGCGTCGTGCCGACCCTCAGACGACTGCTGGCCAAGCTCTGCTCGATCTACGACGACAACATCCGCTTCCTGAATACGGCCCGGCTGCTCTCGGCCAACTACCGCAGCTTCGCGCTGCTCGACGACCTGTCGGAGAAAGTAGCCGAAATCTGCACGGAGCAGAACCTGGTACCGATTTCGGAAACCAACGCGATCCTCGGCAAGCTGATGGGAGACAACGACGCGCCGTTTATCTACGAGAAGGTCGGCAATACGTTCTCCCGTTTCATGATCGACGAGTTTCAGGACACTTCGCAGGGTCAGTGGAGCAATTTCGTCCCGCTGCTCGAAAACGCGGTCGCGCAATCCGAGGACGAACCGGTGCTGCTGGTGGGCGACGTCAAGCAGTCGATCTACCGCTGGCGGGGCGGAGACTGGCGGATTCTGGGCCGTCAGGTCGCCTCGCGGTTCAAAGACACGCGGACCGCGTCGCTCGACACGAACTACCGAAGCGAAAAGACGGTCGTCGAGTTCAACAACAGCCTGATCGAAGCATGCGTGCAGCTCGACAACGACCGCCTGAACCGGATGATACAAGAAGCGGCCGAAAACGGCCGTCTTTCGCCCGGGCGGCGCGACGAGCTGAGCGACATGCTCTCGGAAGCATACCGAGACCAAAGGCAACGGTGCAGCAAAACGCGCGAAGCGGGATACGTGACCGTACGAGAATACGAGAAGGGCGAGCAGCCGGATCCGCCGCTGTTGATCCGCACGGTCGAAGATTTGCAAAGCCGGGGCTTCGCAGCCGGAGACATCGCCGTACTCGTGCGGACCAATCCGCAGGGCGCGGCCGTAGCGCAACAGCTGCTCGACTACAAATCGACTCATCCGGAATCTCCCTACTGCTATGACGTCGTAACGCAGGAAGCGCTTCAGATCGGCCACAGCGACACGGCCGGATTCATCGCCTCCGTATTCCGGCTCGCCGCAGGCAGCGACGAGCCGGTCAAGCGCGCCGTATACAATCTCTACCTGGGAAATCCGGTCGAGCAGCCGCTGACCGAAAGCGAGCGGGCATTCATCGAATCGCTCGGCCTGATGTCGATCGAGGAGGCATTCGAAGAAACGGTCCTGCACTACCGTCTGAACGAGAAAGTCCGGGACATCGCTTACATTCAGGCCATGCAAGAGCAGGTACACGCCTTCAGCACGTCGAGAATCGCCGACTTGCCGCTTTTCCTCAAATGGTGGGACGAGACGGGAGCCGCCCAGTCGATCAGCCTTCCCCGCAACCGCAACGCCATTACGGTCATCACGATCCACAAGGCCAAGGGATTGCAGTACAAAGCGGTCGTCCTCCCCGACTGCGACTGGAGCCTGCAACCCAAAACCGGCAGCCTGATCTGGGGCAGGACCGACGAAAAGCCGTTCGACTCGCTGAAACACATGCCGCTGGGCTGGAGCAAACTGATCGGAGAGTCCGCCTTCGCCGAGGAATTCTATACCGAAACGGTCTTCTCGCACATCGACAACATCAACCTATTCTACGTGGCCGCGACGAGGGCCGAGCAGGAACTGCACATCCAGATTCCCCGAGGCGGCAAAGAGACGCAGCGGATCGGCAGCCTGGTCATGAGCGCGATCCAATGCGCGGACGACGGAAGCGCCGCAATCGGCGAAACGAGGGGAAGCGTCGTCCAAGACGATGCGGGACGCTTTTTTCGCTTCGGAACTCCGGAACGGCCGTTGCATACGGAGCATCGGGAGCCGGAACCCGTCGCCTCCTATCCTACCCGGCGAATCGGTGCGCGGCTGAGATTCCGGCTCGACTCGCAACGCTATTTCGAGGACGGAGACGCTCACGCGCCACTCTCTCCGCGTAACTACGGCATTCTGATGCACAAACTGCTCGAGAACGCGGCCGACAAGCCGCAGATCGACCGGCAGCTCGAAGCCATGCTGGCCGAAGGAGCCGTATCGCGAAACGAAGCGGGAAAAATCCGGGAACTGCTGTCCGAGGCCTTTTCCGATCCGATCGTCGCATCGTGGTTCGACGGCAGCTGGAGCGTCGTGCGCAACGAACACGACATCGTCGTCCCGGGCGAGCGATCGACCCGCCGGCCCGACCGCGTGCTGACCAAAGGAGCGGAAGCCGTTGTCATCGACTACAAGTTCGGTCTCAAAAAACACAACCGGCATACCCGTCAAGTCGAGGAGTACATGCGACTGCTCGGGCGAATGGGCTACCGGACGGTCAGAGGCTATCTGTGGTATGTCGAACTGAAACAAGTGGAAAACGTCGGATAAGAATAACGCCCGCGCAGGCCGGCATGGCTCCCCGTTTCACCCGATCGCAACCCGGAACGCGAACGGAAATGCCCAACCGGACGCAAAGCGTCCGAAGCATTCCGCTTTTCTGAAAATATTTCGGGACGATAGCATGTTCCGGACTGCCGGAAACGGATATTCCCAGCCTGCCGGACCGCAGGAAACAGCGTACCGCCCTCAGCCGGCACGGTAAAACGTCTGCCGGTCATCGAACGGCAAGACGAGCCGCCGAGCCATCGCAACGCCCTCGATATTCGGCCTAACGGCAGTCAATCGATGAAAATGCGGATCGTGCGGGTTTTACCGATACCGGCAGTCAGTTTGCGCAGCGCTTAAGACATTTGCCGGGTCTGAAGGCCCCGTTTTCGATTCGTCCATCTCGGCCTTGGGCGTCAGCATAACCACGAAGTCGATCACGACGATATCGATCGCGCCCGATGGGATCAGCTGGTCGGCGATCTCAAGCGCCCGCCCGCCGTTGTCGGGCTGCGAAACGAGAAGCTCATCGATATCTACGCCCGGTTTCCGGGCAATGTATGCCAAGGACTCGGGCCCGCCCCGTTCCCGACGGCAAGCTATCTCAGCAGGCCGACGCAACTGAGCGGCACATACTCTCCGACCGAGGGAAGCAACCGCTCTCCGTCTAAGAAAAGGCAGGCAGCGGCTCCGCCCTCCAGCTCGACGGCCTCGGCACAGCCGAAACCGGCCATCGCGTCGCGAACGGTCTCCGCTCCCACTCCGCCCTGAAGAGCGGATGCGGAACATATCATCAGCACGATATCGCCCCGGGACGTCACACCCATCGCCGAACGGGCCGCCAGTTCCTCCTCCGTCTCGGCAGAAACCTTTATGCCGTCACGGATCAGAACGCCTCGGGCCGCCATGGCGTAGCGAGCCTCGCTTCCGCCGATATATGCTTTCCCGTCCCGAACCTCCGCATCGCCGATCAGACAGGTATCTCCGGCCGCCGCTCCCGCCGCGGCATACGTCGTGTCGGTTTTTCCCTGAACGAGCATTCCGTCGACAACCAGCAGGTCGTCCCCCGTACCGCCGTTGATCAAAGCGACGGAGGAAGAGTTCCGCTCGTAATACTCGGGCATCGTAGCCTGCCGCATGACGCCTCCTCCGGTCACCGTAAACACGGCATTCGTATCGGCCACCAGAGCATAAGCCTCGGCCCCCGACAGATCGTCGGCACGATAAAGACGCATGTAATACGGCAATTCGTAATCCTTGACCTCCGTCCACCCGTCGGGAACGACGAACCCCATATCGATTTCGGCCTCGATCGTATAGACGGTCTCCCCGGCACGCTCGGAAGCGACCGTGAACCGCGCCGGCTCAGTCAGGTCCATCGTGACCGGATTGGACTGCGGATCGACCAACGTGCCGGATGCACCGAGCAGGAAAGTCACGTCGACACGGCTCAGATCGACGGGCCGGTCAAAAACGACACGGACCACCCGATCCTCCCGATAGAGCGTGACCTCTCCGTCGACATCCTCCGCCTTGACCTGAACTCCCGCGAGAGCGTATTCTATCGTCGCGAACATCGTATACACGACCGTTTGCCCGTCAACACGGGCCGCTACGGTAGCCCCCTTCTCCTTCGACAGGTCCATGTAGACGGTATCTTTCAGATAAGGGATGAACATCTGCGCTCCCTCGATCAGGTCGAAAGACACCAGCACCTCGCTCAGATCGCAGTAGGCATAGAACGTCACATCGATCCTTTTCTCCTGCTGGTCGATCGTCACGTCCGCATCGCCGTTTTCGACCGTCACGCCGACGATCGGCTCGGGTACGACCTCCTCCTCCTTTTCCTTCTTACAGGCGGCGAATATCAGGACGAATGCCAGCAAACATGCCCAATTCGCGCGTTTCAGCGTCATTTTCATCTCGTTCAACGTTCCTTGCCGGAAACCACCGGACGCGCGGAACTCGGTTCAAAATTAAAACTTTTTCCGGACATATCGGACTCTGCGGAATCAAATAAGAAGCCCGTTTCTTAGTCTTCTCCGGAAACTCGACCGGTTTTCCCGCCGACTGGAATTCCGGCAGACGGTTCCACCTCGGGCCGGCGAAAAAAAAACGAGAATACCGAGGCTCCGCGCTCGGACCGGGATGTAGCTAATCGCTTTTGCGGCGATTGAGCCATGTGTCAGCCGCGTTTTTTATTTCTGCACGGTTTCAACCCAAGGATATCCGCCGCGAACGTACGCCATCGAAGTCCCGCGCGCTCCCAACGACATGGCGATTCGACGGTGCGTTTCCGACGAAAACAGGCGAAAAGCGAAGGAGGACGGGACATGCGTATGTCCCGTCCTCCTTTACGTTCCGAAGCGGTCTTCCGCTACAAGCCTTAATCGTTCAGCGAGAAACGCTTGTAGGCGACCACGGTGGCTTCGGCGTCGGCCTGCTTGATGTAGGCGCCGACCGAAATCTTGTTGTTCTTCACGAGAGGCTGGTTGAGCAGCGTATTCTCGGTCAGGAACTTGTTCACCTTGCCCTCGGCAATCTTATCGAGCATGGCCTCGGGCTTACCGTCCAAACGGGCTTGCTCGCGGCCGATTTCGCGCTCCTTTTCGACGACAGCCGGATCGCAGTCGCCCCGGTCGATCGCAATGGGAGCCATAGCGGCAGCCTGCATGGCCACATCCTTGGCCGTTTCCATGGCGATCTCCTTGTTGAAGCCGACCAGCACGCCCAGCTTATGGTTCGTATGAATGTAGGTCACGCACATCGGCGCCTCGATCTTGGCATAGTATACCAGTTCGACCTTCTCGCCGGTCTGTCCCGATTTCTCAGTCACCTTGTCGGCCACGGTCCGGCCCGCCTCCACGCTCACGGCTTTCAGCGCTTCGAGATCGGCGGCATCGGCCTTGACGGCGATTTCGAGAATCTCGTCAGCCGTAACCGAGAACTCCGAGTTCTTCGCAACGAAGTCGGTCTCGCAGGCGAGGCAAAGCATATAACCCTTCCCGCCGACGATCTTCGACACGACGACCCCTTCGGTAGCCGAACGGTCGGCGCGCTTGGCAGCGACCAGCTTGCCCTTCTCGCGGATGATATCCTGAGCCTTGGCATAGTCGCCCTCGGCCTCGATCAGCGCTTTCTTGCAGTCCATCATGCCCGCTCCGGTCATCTTGCGGAGCTTGGCCACATCAGCAGCTTTTATTTCCATAGGTCTTCGAATTTTTAATCGACAATCAACAATTACTCGGCAGCGGCTTCGACTGCAGGCGCTTCAGCGGTTTCGGGCTCGGCCTTGGCCTCCGAGGCGGGAGCTTCCGCCTTGGCTTCCCCGGCAGGGGCCTCCGCCTTGGCGGACTCGGCCTTGACGGCCTTGCGGATGCGGGGCTTGGCCTCCTTCTCCTCCTTCTTGGGAGCCTCGGCAGCCTCTTTCTCTTTCTCCAGCTTGCGCTCGGCCAGACCTTCGCCGATAGCGGCCGTTACGGCTTCGAGAACCACTGCGATGGACTTGGCGGCATCGTCGTTTGCCGGAATCACATAATCGATATCCGTCGGATCACAACAAGTATCAACCATGGCAAACACAGGGATGTTCAGGCGCTTGGCCTCTTTCACCGCATTGGCTTCCTTCTGCACGTCGACGACGAACAAGGCGGCGGGAAGACGGGTCAGATCGGCGATCGATCCGAGGTTCTTCTCCAGCTTGGCGCGCTGACGGGCGATCTGGAGTTTTTCTCTCTTGGAAAAGTTATCGTAGGTACCGTCGGCCGTATATTTGTCGATGGTAGCCATTTTCTTGACGGCTTTGCGTATGGTAGGGAAGTTCGTAAGCATACCGCCCGGCCAGCGTTCGGTCACATAAGGCATATTCACGGCGGCAACCGTCTCCGCCACGACATCCTTGGCCTGCTTCTTCGTCGCTACGAAGAGTACGCGACGGCCGCTCTTGGCGATCTGCTTGAGGGCTGCGGCAGCCTCGTCGATCTTGGCGACGGTCTTGTGCAGATCGATGATGTGGATCCCGTTCTTCTCCATGAAGATATAGGGAGCCATCTTGGGATTCCACTTTCTTTTCAGGTGACCGAAATGGGCGCCGGCCTCCAGTAATTGATTAAAATCAGTTCTTGACATTTTTTCTGATCGTTAAATCTTCTGATTAAAATTCTCTTTACATCAATCGCGGCGGTAGTGTACGGGACAATCCCCGCGATTTTCCGCAGCAGGGCAACACCGGAGTAGCACGCCTCGGGCGCAGTCTCCGCCATTTGATCCCTTGCTGTGCTTTCCGCGAACGCAAGACGGGAAACTAACGCTTGCTGAACTGGAACTTGCGACGTGCGCCGGGCTGACCGGGTTTCTTACGCTCCACCTCGCGCGGGTCGCGCGTCATGAAGCCGCTCTTCTTCAGAACCGGACGCATTTCGGCGTCGATTTCGCACAGCGCGCGCGCGATTCCGAGACGGGCAGCCTCGGCCTGACCTTTGATTCCGCCGCCATCGAGATTGATGGTGATGTCGAAATTCTCAGCGGTGTTCGTAACCAGCAGCGGCTGCTTTACGACATACTGGAAAATCTCCAACGGAAAATAAGCGGCCAAAGGCCTCCGGTTGATCGTAATGTTCCCCTTGCCGGGTTTCACGTAAACGCGAGCCACGGCGGCTTTCCTGCGTCCTACGGTATTTACAACTTCCATACTCATTACTTGATCTCGTTTAATTTGACGGTCTTAGGGGCCTGTGCGGCATGAGGATGCTCCGCCCCGGCATACACCTTCAGGTTACGCAGCTGAGCGGCGCCCAGACGCGTGCGGGGAAGCATGCCCTTGACAGCTTTTTCGATGATGAATTCGGGCTTTTTCTTGAGGTACTCCGCAGGAGTGGTTACCCGCACGCCCCCGGGATAGCCCGAATGGCGGACATACTGCTTGTCCGAAAGCTTGTTGCCGGTCAGCTTCACCTTCTCGGCGTTGATAATGACGACGTTGTCGCCACAATCGACGTGAGGAGTGAAACTCGGCTTGTTCTTGCCGCGCAGAATCTTCGCGACCTGCGATGCGAGACGGCCCAGTACCGCGTCCGTCGCGTCGATCAGCACCCATTGCTTGTCGACGTTGGCGGCGTTGGCGGAGATCGTCTTGTAGCTCAGTGACTCCACTTTTTTAAGGTTTAAGATATTAATACTTGTTTGTTTATGTGATCCATGCCCGCTTCAACGGGCTTGCAAAGATAGCGATTTTCCCGAAAACAAAAAAATTACGGAGAATCTTTGGATAGGATAAGATACTTTTCCGCACTTGTCCGAACGACAGCGCCGACAGAAAGGGCGCGCAGGAAAGGACTCGGCGACCGGACCGCCAAGCCGGAACCTGCTATGCCTTCGTCAAACGGCACGACATGTGCGGACCGGCTCCTCTGCGCATCCTGCCGAGAATACGCAGCAGCCGCTACCAAACATTCTTATGAATTCGATCCTCTGTCCGAATCTCTTTCTGCTTGCAGATATGGGCGTTCTCAGCAGGATAGCCTATCGTGAGCAGGCAGATGAATTCATACCCCTCGGGAGCATTCACGATTTCCTTTATCTTGCCCGCCTCGTCGCTTACGGGGATATGAAACGCCGCTCCCAGACCTTCGTTGGCGGCGGCGAGCAGCATGTTCTCCAGCGCACACCAAGCCGAAGCGAAGTAGTTGAGCGAGCTTTGCTCTGCCGGCCTGAGCAAGCGCCGGATTCGTCCACCTCGAATACAAGCTTTCTGAATGCCGCCATGTTCTTGGCGAGCGGAGCGATCACTTTCGTAATGCTTTCACGGCCACGCACCACGATGAACTCCAACTGGCGCAGATGGTCGTTGGTCGGGGCCTTGAACGCCGCATCGATCACTTTTTTAAGAATTTCGTCGCTTACTTCGCGATCGGAGAAATCGCGGCATGTACGGCGTTTCTCCAATACTTCGTAGAAATCCATAACGTTATGTTTTTAAGTTATGCTTTTTGTTCCCGATCGCAAAATTAGCCCCGCTTATTGTCACATATTTGCGATATCGTTTCATAGATTTGTCGTATATTCGCATTCGAGCGAATCCGAATCTCTATATGTATGGAAGACACCGCCATCCCTTATGAATTGCCCGAAGCGGAAAATCACTCGTTCTTCTTCATAGACCAACGGATCGAAACAGGAATCGAGGCGAAGCTGCACCGGCACGACGCGTGGGAACTGTATTACGTGGTTCACGGACAAGGAAACCGAACGGCGGGCGACACGCTTCAGCCCTTTGCGGCAGGTGACGTAGCGCTGATCCCACCGTCCATGCTTCACCGCTGGGAGTACGCACCGGACTCGGCGGACAGCGACGGGTGCGTCCGCTATCTGATGGTGGCTTTCAGCCACTTGTTGGTGGAGCGATGCATGGAAGCGTTTCCCGAATTGCGGAATCGGCTGACAAATATCGTCTTCCCGACCGACGCGCTGAAGTTCGGGCCGGAAAGCTCCCGCGTCCTTCGCAAGATATTAGCCGGAATGAACGGCATGGACGAATTGGGCCGCCTATGCGAAATGCTCCGCCTGTTGCCTATCGTTTTTACGTCGTCGGATCATACGCTCGCCGGCCACCCGATCCGCATCGAGCGGGATGTGAGGCGGATACAGCAAATCTCGGCATACGTCATGGCGCACTACGTCCATACTATCTCGCTGAACGACATCGCTGCGGAAGCGGGCATGAGCCGCTCGGCGTTCTGCACTTATTTCAAGCGATGCAAGGGGATGACCTTCTCGCAGTTCGTCACGCAATACCGCCTGAACACCGCTTGCGAACTGCTGAAACACTCGCAGAAACAGGTATCGGAAATATGCTATATGGTCGGGTTCAACGACCTGCCCCATTTCATACGGGTGTTCACGAACGCCATGGGCATGTCGCCGTCCAAATACCGGAAACGATTCGGATAACCCAAGACGCGGTTTCCACTTCGTGAATTGCCATACACTCGTTCATGAAAAGGAAACGGCTTTCCGCGTGCTTCTCGGGACGGTCAGCGCACCCAGCAATTCAGTATCTCGGCGATATACATTTTATGGTCGCCGCCGTGCGTTTCCCCGTACCATTGCGGATATATGCTTTCATCGACGAACAGGCCCTCGTTGATCATGGAGGCGTACAGCTTGCGGCACTCCAGCGTCAGCCGCGACTGCTCGAAAGCCACGTTGCCCAGTTCCGTCGGGCGGGGAGTCAGCCCCGCCTCGGCTGCCTTATCGATCCGACGACCCGATTTCGAGCCGCAGATACGATAGGTCTCCCTGTCGCCATGTCCCAAAAAGGAGAGCGTAAAGCACGTTTCCCGCTCCATAAACTCGTAGGTATAACGCTCGGGGCGCACGAAAACGAACGCGACGGGCCTGTTCCACAAAAAGCCGGCTCCGCCCCACGACGCGGTCATCGTATTGAACTTTTCCGGGCTGCCCGCCGTCACGAGCATCCACTCCCTTCCGATCAGCTCGATGAAATTCTCGGCCAGACGGGCCGGATCGATCCTTTCCATATGCTTCAACTTATTTGGTTTCAATTCGCTTGCCCTTGCCCGTCACATGCTCTATGTCCAGCCGCAAGACCTCGGTCCTGCCGAACGAGCCCGCTATGTACTTCTCGGCCGTCTCCCGGTAGTCGGGACTGTACTTGGCCGCCAGCAGCCGGAGCGCCTCAAGCCGCTCGGCCTCGGGCAGCGAGCGACGAATTCTTCCGAAAGCCAACGCGCTCTCATAAGCGGTGGTGAACCGAGCCGGCATCACTTCGGTCCGGCCAACGACGCAGAAAGAGACCCGGTCGCAGACATCGAGGCTGTCGAGCTTGAAACCCGACGGAGCGCAATGGAAATAGAGGCTACGGTCGCGCATCGCGTAGCTGAGCGGGATGCCGTAGCCGTAACCGTTCATGCCCTGCATCGCCAGAAAGCCGTACTCGCCCCTCTCCAGCAATTTCCACGCCGCATCGCAGGACAGCACACGGTCCTTACGACGAATATCCCTGAAAACGGAATCCATAGAAACGAATTACAAAGGTGAGTAAAAGTACGGCTTTCCAGCGAACGAAACAAGCGGACCGGGCCTCTCCGCCGCAGCTCCTCCTTTATGTGCCACAGGCCGCCCGTGCAACTTTTCCGACGCCGAAACGGACCGTTTAATATACGAATATGAACGAAATGTGCAAAAATATTCACGTTTATCAAGATTTCGTTTTCTAAAAAGCGGATTCATCGTGAACTTTAGAATCCATTCGTTCACCCACCAAATCAATGCAACAAGAATAAAGGGCATCATGGCTATCAGAAGAAGCTATCTAATCAGAATCCGCGAAGTACAGCAATTCGCCTTGCGCTATTACGAAAAGGGAAGACACGACAAATGCTTCAAACAAGTATGGAAGAAATACGTCTTTCCGAGATTCGGAATTAATTACAATACCTTCTTACGCTATATGAAAACGGACGTGGACAAACTGCTCGGCCAAGCGGAAAAACAGAAAGAAGAAGCATGTATTAGCGTATACGAACAGGCCGATCTGCAAACGGAACCGTAGGTCATCTTCCGTCATCAGTCATAGCGGCCAATTGATTCCCGACGAATCGCAGCACGAGTCGTTCGAGCGTTTTCGCGGATGGATGAGCGACTGGAGACCTCCGGCGGACGGCATGCTCCCGGCCGAAAAGGAGCGGCAGCCCAACGCAACGAAAAACGCGTTCCGTGCGGGCGTCGTAACGGCGCACGAATTTCCCGCTACCAGGGGCACCGATGCAACAGCCTCGTTGCATCGGACCCTCATACCGGCAGGAAACGCTACCGGCTGCCGTACCTTTCCTTCAGCATGGCGTTGTATTCCCGGATCAGATAGAAAACGTACTTGCCCGTCTCGTCATCGGCCGAGAAACTGTACTCGGTCCTGCGGCCGGGCGAGAAGTTCCATATCAGCGACAACTGGACGCCGCCATCGAGAAAAGCGTCGTAATAGGTCCGATAGGCCTGCTTGAGCGGAAGAAGTCCGCCGAATTCGCCGACGATGTACACTTTGTTCAGCGAGCGGGCCGTGCCCATAGCCACGGCAATCTGCTCGGACAACGTCACCTTGCCCCGGTCGGCGAACTCGCGCCCGGCCTCGTAGACATGCTCGCTCATACCCTCCGCAGGATCGGGAGTGAACAGTTCCGTAGCGGCGCGATACTGCTGCGTATCGTCCACGGAGAACGTGTACTCGGTATTCAGATGATACTGCGAGGGTCGCATGGCCGAATGGCCCGACACGATCATCCGCCCGTCGGGATCGAGCGACCGGACCGTCTCGGCGAACAAACGGATGGCGTAGCGCACGTCGCGGCCCTGAATCCAATAACGGGCGTCGGTTTTCCCGAACTCCTTCTGCCAGTTGGGCAGGTCGGCCTGCAAATTGAACTCGTTGCCGAACTCCCATGCGAAAATGCTCTTGTATGGCTTGAGGGCCTCGACGACATCGGTCGTGTACGCCTTCAGGAACTCGGTCGTCCGGCTTCCCTCGATTCCCCAGCTGCGATAAGGTTCCCTCACGTAATCCGGAACGGTCGTATAAATCCAGAAAAAGCTCGGAATCAAGCCGATCTCCAACTTCTCGGCATAGGCCGCCAACCGGGCGAGAGCCGAGAGATACTCCTCCCGGTTCTGCGTATACGCCGTCAGCTCGGATGCGAAATATACGCCGCAATTGAAACGCACGATACCCACCCCGTTCCGGCGAAGGACGTCCAGCGCGGCGAACGAATCGCTCAAATCGATCCGGCCCTGAGCATCCCTCTTTTTATGCAGCGAGACAAGTAACAGTTCATAACAGTTCGTACCGGTCGCATAATATTTCGCTCCGTTCAGATAGATCGACGCGGTCTGCGTGCTGTCGGACGACACGTAGAGTCCCTTGCGCGCCGTCGAGTCGGTCCAGTAGGAGGCCACGGTATCCGGTTCCCCTGCCCCGGCGCTCCGCTTCGACGAATCGCGCCCGCAGCCGCCTACGGACAAAACGGCCGCCGCGAGCAGGACATACGATAAAAATGCCTTCATTCGATAGTTCGGTTTAGTAATTCGGCGTAAAAGTAGCGCATTCCGACGGCCCGCGCAATAGTCCGTAAGCCTTACCGGGACTAAGCTCTCCGTTGTCTGCTGATTGTCAGTCGACGAACGACGGAATATTTTTTGCGCCCATTCTCCGCACCATTGATGCAAGGATATTCGGAACCGAGTCCGGACAACCGCTGAAGACAAGAATTCCCGCCTGAAAAGCACGGTCGGTTCCGGAGTCGAGTCGTCATCATATCCGAATGTTTGGTTGAAAACGGACGAGTTACGCGCTTCGAATGCCCGAAATTTTCGTATCCTAACTTTTTTCTTTATCTTGGCATCCTGGGCAGTCTTCCTTTAAGCGATCGAGGGAAACGACCCGAAATCATCGGAATTACTTATTAAAACGTATTGTATGAGCAGAAAGATTCTTTGTTTACTGTTAAGCGTCGCCTCGCTGGGCATGTTCTCGTCCTGCAAGGACGAAGACGGAAACGGCGGCGGCCCGACCGACCTGAGCCAGCAGATCGTCGGGGTGTACAAAGGCGACATGCGCGTCGAAGTTCCGTTGCTGAGCTACGACCGGACTTCGCTTCAGAAAATCTACCTGACCAGCTCCGGTGAGAATCTGGCCAAGCTGGAACTCCGCGATTTTTCGTTCGGACTGCCGGGCGAGGAGATTCCGGTCGGCGATATCGTGGTCGAGGATATCGACCTGAAAGCGACGGGCGACGCCGAGAACGCGACGATCACGCTCGAGCCCAAAACCGTAACCGTCACGCTGAGTCCCGAAATCGGGAGCGCCCAGGTGGCTATCAACGGAACGGTCGTCGCAGGGAAGCTGTCGCTGACGATCAACGTATCCGAGGCGCTGGCCGTAGACCGGGTGAACGTCACTTTCAGCGGCGACAAGATGGCCTCGGACAACGAGAGCACCGAGGCCCTGATGACGACCATGACCTTCGATGACGAGATCGTAGTCGGCCAGCCGGTAATCGACGGTACGAACGTTCTGTTCCATGTGGCCGACACGGCGAAAGCCGAGCATCTGGCCGCGCTGGTCCCGACGATCGGCATCTCCGCGGGTGCGACCGTTTCGCCCGCGTCGGGCACGGAAGTGGACTTCTCCAACGGCTCGGTGCGGTTCACGGTAACGGCCGAAGACGGCATCCATTATACCATTTATACGGTCGGCTGGCAGCGCAAGGGCAAGTACGATTTCGAGCAGTGGACTGAAACCGGAGCGGGCAATGCCCAGCGTCTGGACCCGGATGGATGGGCTTCGTGCAACGCGGCCGTCGCACTGATCCGACAGCTATTCCCGACTCTCTACTCGGGCGACTTCCCCGTCGTGCCGGTTGCCGGCCATTCGGGCGAATACGCCGCTCAAATCACGACGCTCGACACGAAAGGTCAAGGCAGCATGATCCCGAAAGTGACCTCGGGCACCGTATTTCTCGGCAAATTCAATGCCGGCAAGGGAATGAGCGCGCCGATGGAGACGACTGAATTCGGAATACTGTACGATCAGAAACCGCTGAGCGTGACCGGATACTACAAGTACAAGGCCGGGCCGGAATATTATGACAACAAGGAACCGATGCCCGACGGCAAGGATTCGATGGCGATTTCGGCCGTTCTCTACGAAGTGGAGAGCGAGACCGAAACGCTTTACGGAGACAATATCTACACGTCGGATAAGGTCGTTGCCAGCGCCATGCTGTCGAGCGGGGAGGACGTGGCCGAATTCACGCCGTTCGAGCTGAAGCTCAAATATGTAAAAACCTATAATCCGGAGGCCATGTACAAGTTCGCCGTGATTTTCTCATCGAGCAAGTACGGCGCCCTGTATCAAGGCGCCCCCGGCAGCGTGCTGACGATAGACGACGTAGAGGTTATCTCGGAATAGGCGCAAGAACCTTTTCAATAAAATATCCCGGCCTGCGAAGACCGGGATATTTTTTATCCTCAAGACAGTCGATTCGCCTCGACCGTCCGCACGGCATATCCCGCCGTGCCGGCGCAGCGAACCTTGCCCGCCCCGCAACAACCGGATCGGAAATGTGAAACGGAAAGAGAGTTTTGCTCCACACACGCCCGAGAGCGGGCGTTCGGAAACAAGGATCAACATGCGGACCGGCATACACGAGGTCTATGCGCCGCTTCCTTTGCGCGAGAGCGCCTCGGGCAGCGGCTGAGAAATGCGGATGCTGCTGACGACGGCTCCCGCAGCGGCTACCGATCCGGCGATCGTCAGGCAGACGGTAGCCCCGTTATCGGCGAACAAATGAAACAACAGCGCGACGAGTGCCGCCCCGGTCGTCTGGCCGACCAGTCTGGCCG
>QWCN01002710.1_pt1 | contig 22559 bp, 23 predicted proteins | sample 1972711 | NCBI WGS metagenome assembly QWCN01 (sample SAMN09866707, study PRJNA288562) | Human gut metagenome isolate term1_stool, whole genome shotgun sequencing... | isolation source: gut | host: Homo sapiens | place: USA: California
CTTGGCTGCTCCCGTTCTGTAGCTGCTGAGTTCAGCTTTTTCCTTTCCATTCCGGTCATGTTCGGAGCCAGCCTTTTAAAACTGTTGAAATTCGGACTTCACTTTACCGGATACGAAGCAGCAATCCTTCTTGTCGGCATGGTAACCGCCTTCGTAGTATCCATTCTGGCAATCAAATTCCTGATGGGATACATCAAGAAAAATAACTTCAAACCGTTCGGATATTACCGGATCGCTCTTGGAGTTCTTGTTCTTGCATACTTCATTTTCCTCGGCTGATGCCGTCCATAGTACATACAATGGAACCTAAGAGCCGCAAACAGCGGCTCTTTTTATATCACAAACACATAGGAGAGACCTCACATGTACAAAGAAATAGCAAAACTTATTTTATACCGCGACCTTGGCGAGGACAGCATTTTGTTGAAGCTGGGTGGAATCTTTGAAGATTTTGAACTGAACCGGGCCGGAAAGGCAGAACTGACCAAACGAATCTATGAACAGATGAAAGCGCTCTTAGACCTGTCCACCAAATATGGATTTGACAAGAACCTGTGGCACAACTATCTGACCTTTATCCTTCTGACCAACGAAAACTCTTTCAGCATGACCAGTGAAAAAGTCGGTGCCAACGATGGAACTGTCAACCATTTTGCAAAAGCAGATTTTGCCGTATTTAAGAAGCTGTTTGATTTTGATTTCGGACCGATTGAAGAGGCTCTTGGTATCGATTGCTTCACTACTGTATGCAACTACAAAGCGATCCAGAAAAAAGAGCATATGTACAACCGGAATGTAAGTGAAAAAGTGCAGGCTGTCAGTCAGCAGATTGAGAACGCTGCCAACGAAGAAGACATTTTCCGCATCATCACTGATTTTTATGAGGCATATGGCGTTGGTATGTTCGGTCTGAACCGGGCTTTCCGTATCCGTCATCTGGACAATGACGTAGAATTTATCCCCATCAACAACACCGAGCGTGTGATGCTTGATGATCTGATCGGTTATGAGATCCAGAAGAAGAAACTGGTAGATAATACCGAAGCATTTATCAAAGGGCTGCCTGCCAACAACGTGCTGCTGTGCGGTGACGCCGGTACCGGTAAATCCACCAGCATCAAAGCCCTGCTCAACGAATATTACGATCAGGGTCTGCGTATGATCGAGATCTACAAGCATCAGTTTCAGGATCTGTCCAATATCATCAGTCAGATCAAAAACCGGAACTATCGCTTTATCATCTACATGGACGACCTTTCCTTCGAGGAATTCGAGATTGAGTACAAATTCCTCAAAGCAGTCATCGAAGGCGGTATGGAGACCCGCCCGGACAACGTGCTGATCTATGCCACCTCCAATCGCCGTCACCTGATCAAGGAGACATGGAATGACAGAGATGACATGGAGACCGATAACGGCATGCACCGTTCTGATACCATGCAGGAGAAGCTTTCCCTGGTTGCCCGCTTCGGCGTAACCATCTACTATGGAAAGCCAACCCCGAAAGAGTTCTTTACCATCGTCAAAGAACTCCGGAAACGCTACCCGGAGATCACCATGAGCGACGAAGAGCTCTGCGCAGAAGCCAACAAATGGGAACTGAGCCACGGTGGTGTCTCTGGAAGAACTGCACAGCAGTTTATCAATTATATTGCCGGAAAATCTGCGGAAAAAGCATAATTTTCTATTCTGTAATCTTTCTGACAGCGAAAGGACGTCTGAGAAAAACATCTCAGACGTCCTTTATTGATTTTAACCTATTCTGACATGATTTTTTAACTGGAAATTCTCATCACTGGAACAAAGATAAGAGATTCCCTCAAAAAATCCGATAACCTCCGGAACAAAAGTCCATGAAAGACACAGATAAAGAATTCCCATTAATGGTTTTCCCATATAAAACTTGTGAAGACCCAGTCCACCAAAGAAAATTCCCAATATACCTGCTACCGTTTTGCTTTTCACCGGCCATGAAGGATTGATTCCGGATACCGTTGCCTGTGCCACCTGCTGAACTACAATCTGAGGTTGCGACTGTGACTGCTGAACCTGCTCGGTTACTTTCTGAGTTACTAATTTTTCTCCACAAAATTTACATTCAGTTGCACCAACCTCAATCGGTGCTCCACACTGCGGGCATTTGTTTTCTGACATCATATTTATCCTCCTGAAATTTATTTTTTATTTTCTGCCCATGATACACATGGGAATTGATAACAGACAATACACAAAAAGTAATACCAGATTCAGCAACACAAAGAACACATGCGGCGTTGCAATAACCAATCCGATATTAAGCATATGAAGAATGATCACATATGTAATCGTAATCATAACTCTCGGAACAAAATATCCTACTTTAACCGACTTTGAAATAACACCTTCCATTACGGTAAATGCCAAAAATACCAGTCCGATAAGTTCAAACATCAATGCTGAATTGAAATTCACCAGGAACCATACCGGAAACATTGCATAAAATATGTACGCAAGTATCGCTGTATAAAAAGCAATTGCAAAAACTGATAAAATAATTGTTAAACTCTTCTTCATTTACTGTACCTTCTTTCCACACTCTGGACAAAATTTTGTACCAGGTTTCAGTCTTTTTCCACATTCACATATAATTTCCCTGTTGTCTGATCCACATACCGGACAGAATTTTGAAGTAAGCGGAATATGTGTTCCGCAGGATACGCATGCCTTTGTTTCCGTTCTGCCAACAGGATTACCAACTGTCTGATTGAATGATGCTCCCATATTCATGGCAGCTCCCCATCCCAAACCACCGGCAGCAAATGCTCCGGCCACACCGCTCTTGTTATTTGCAGCTCCTTCATATACATCGAAGGAACGCTTTGTTGCGTATCGGTTCTCTCCCATGATTTCAAAAGCAGCTCTGTCCTCAAGGATCTTGTTGATCTTATCGAAATCTTCGTCCGGAAAGTTAATGGACTGTATGTAAAAATTCGCAACTGAAAAACCATATTTTTCAAATTCCGGTGTGACCTGCTCTCTTACTTTCTCAGAAAGCATTTCCAGCTTTGTGGAAATCTCCAGTGCCGAGATACCATTTGTTATGATTGCATCTGCAATTGCTGATTTTACTTTTAAAACCAGGAGCCCTCTGTAGTACTCTTTGATTTTGTCAATTTTTACGATATCAGCTTTCTGCATGCCACCAATTACTTCTTTAAATAAAGTAGGTGCATCTAACACTCTTAATCCCATCTGTCCAAAAGCTCTGATCCGCAGTTTCACATAATATTTTGGATCGATCAGCTGAATGGGATCAATCGTTCCCCACATAACATCCAGTCGAACTGTTGTATTAACAAAGTATACTTCAGCACTGAATGGGGTTCTGCCTCCAAACGGCAGATTTACCAGTGTCTGCAGCAGTGGCAGGTTCTCCGTTGCAAGTGTGTATGTTCCAGGATAAAAAACATCTGCAATCGTACCTCCTTTGACAAACATTGCTATCTGTCCTTCCTGAACGATCAGCTGCGTTCCTAAAACCAGTTTTTCTGACGGATACTTATAAATCAACCAGTCACGGCTTCTTAATCCATCAAAACGTACCACATCAATCATTGCCATAATAGTTCCTCCAAATCTGTTTTTTGTTTTCTTTACTTATAGGACGTATCTCAAATCAAAAAGGTTGTACAGATTTTAAAATTTTTTTAAAAATTTTTTTATAGATTTATTGTCTGATTTTCTTTTCCTGTTCATCTTTCTGTTCCTGCTACGGACTGCATCATCTTTTTTTCCTGTAAAAACGGATCCAGTTCAAAATTCTTTCCACACCTGGGTTCCTGCCCTCTGCGGAAGATCCAGTTTGTTCCCACCGGCATATTCAATATTTTTTTCACCGGAACATCACATCGCTCCGCCACTGCTCTAGCTGTCTCTACATCATTTCCGCCAAGATATACATAGGTATCACAGTTCCCGATGATTGTCCGTCCATCATATCCATAGCTTTCTGTCAGCTGCGATTCCGCCTGGATCATCAACATGGTTGAGATTCCGCGGGATCTGACTGCTGATATCATTCTTGGAAATTCTTCAATCCTGCAGTTGGTCGCAAAATCGTCCAGAATGAACCTTACCGGAACTGGAAGCGTGTTATCCTCACATTCCTTGTCTGCATACCTGCAAAGTTCATTCATCGCCTGTGTAAAGAATATATTTACCAGTCCATCCAGTGAACGGTCGGTATCACTGACCACAACAAACAGCGCGGTCTTTTGTTCTCCGATGGATGTGAGATTTATTGTGTCATCTGCCGTCAGCATGTTCAATTCGGGTGTATCAAAAAGCCCAAGTCTGGCATTCACAGAAATCAGAATAGATTTTAATGTTCTGTTGGCAGCTACACGGAACTTGGTATAAGTCTTATAAGCATAACTTTTGGTATCTGTCCAGCCAACTTCCTCCATCAGACGGTCAAGCCTGTTAGGCTTTTCAGCCACTTCATAGTCTCCCCCAACATCGCATGCACTGATCAGTTTCATAACACATCTCAGATTCTGTTCTTCTTTTCCCCGTCTTTCCATCAAATATGCCATGCAAGCCTGAACCAGAAGCTGACTTGCCTGATCCCAGAATGGGTCTGAATGTCCTCCGTGTTTCTCCTGATAGATCAGCATATGTGCGATTTTCACAATGTCCTGCGTGTTTCTGATATATCTGAAAAAATTATAGTGCTCGGAATGCTCAGGATCTGTAAAATCCAGCAGTTTCACCACATATCCCTGTTTTTTCAGATAAGGTCCATATTTTTTATAAAGATTGCCTTTCGGATCCGAAAGAATATAACTTCCCGATGCCTGCAATAAATTGGGGATTACAATACTTCTTGTTTTTCCTGCGCCGGAAGTTCCTACCACAAGTACATTGTTATTTACTTTTGTTTCATAACAGTTCAGGCTGTAGTACTGATCCTGTCCCAGAATCATTGTATTTTCTTTCATGCTGTTTCCTCCTCAAAGATCAGGCAATGTTCAATTTCTCAGCAACTGCATCACACAAGCCAAATGCTATAGCTTCCTCGGCATTCATGAAATTATCAAAGCTGGTTGCCTCATCAATAGCCTCCATTGTTTTTCCTGTATGCTCTGCCAGAATTCCATTAACTAGTTTTCTCGTCTCCAGAATGGATTCAGAGATATTTTTGATCGATGTTGCAGAGCCTCCGACTCCTCTGGTAATCAATGGTTCATGAATCATGACTTTACTGTGTTTTAAAATATACCGATGTCCTTTCTTCCCTCCTGCCAGAAGGATCGCAGCCATACTTGCAGCCATCCCGGTGCAAACCATATTTATCTCAAGACCGCTCCCCTGAATCACATCATAGATCATAAGTCCTGCATTTACTTCTCCGCCCGGACTGTTGATATAGATGGTTACCGGCTTTGTCGGTTCCTGTTCCAGAAACAGGATCTCTGACAGAAATGCATTGGCCATCTCTGCATTGATCTCGCCTGTCAGGAAAATCTTTCTGTCCATGAAATGTCGGGTTTTTAATGCGATCTCCCGTATTCCACGGGCACTTTCTACTTCAATTGTCGGATTCAAATCTCTCATCTTCCCATATCCTCCTCACAACAAATATTTTCAAAAGCTATACTACCAGAAAGCCGTTCCTGTTTCTCTGTACCGCTGGTTCAGTTTTTCAAAAACAAAAAGAGAAAGATCTTCATCTCTCTCTTTGTTTCCTCTCAATATGTTGTCCACGGATGTTCCAAACAGCCTGCTCAGTGCATACAGGTTGTCGACTGTCGGAAGACTGTCTCCCCGCTGCCATTTATAGACCGCCTGCTCCGATTCAAATCCCATGAATCTGGCCACATCTTCTACTTTCAAATGCCGCGCTTTCCGAAGCTCCCTGATACGTGCTCCGGTTGCCTTTGTATCTAATACTGGATATTCCATATGAATGCCTCCTGTGTGTAAATGCGAAACTTGTAGATTTGTTCACTTGTTACAACATCCTCTGCAAACTGCAATCAGACACCTCTGTCCTCCAGGGGATGTAAGGCGATATGTAGTTCTCTGACCGGCTTTTGCCGTGTCAACAATCATACTGCTAAATCCAATATTTGTAAATACCTGAAATGATTTTATTCTGTTTTTATCATCATCCTAGCAAAAAAATCCTGGTTTTCTATAAACTGCTGGTTTATTTTTCAAAAAAAGACACCATGTACGGAACATGATGCCTTTTGATCTTTATCTTACTTAGTTTCCAGCAGCTTCTCCACGCTTGCGAGTTTTACGCACAGAGTGAACAGTTCTGCGGTAATCTTCAGTTCTTCCAGTGTTGGATAGGACGGAGCGATACGGATATTGGTGTCATGCGGATCCTTTTTGTAAGGATAGGTTGCACCAACAGTAGTCAGTGTAACTCCAGCCTCTTTACATTTGTTGTAAATGGCTTTTGCACAGCCTTCCATGGAATCAAAGGAGATGAAATATCCGCCCAACGGTTTGGTCCAGGTTCCGATACCCAGTCCGCCCAGTTCGCGTTCCAGAGTCTCCAGTACCAGCTCAAATTTCGGACGCATGATATCTGCATGTTTTCTCATCTGCTCTTTAATACCGTCCAGGTTCTTGAAGTAACGTACATGACGAAGCTGGTTGATCTTATCATGGCTGATGATCTGAATGGTCATAGATTTCTTCACCCAGTCAAGATTTGCCTTGGAGGCTGCCAGACAGCTGATACCTGCACCTGCAAAGCTGATCTTGGAAGTAGAAGCAAATTCCAGAACCATATCCTCTTTACCGTTTGCCTTGCACATACCAAGGATCTCCGGCAAAGTGTCCTGTTTGTCCTCATAAAGATGATGTACGCAATATGCATTATCCCAGTATACTCTGAAATCCTCTGCTGCAGGACTTAAGTCTGCCATACGGCGGCATACTTCCTCAGAGTAAGTGATTCCCATAGGGTTCGTATACATCGGTACACACCAGATACCTTTGACTGCCGGATCTTTTACATACTCTTCCACCAGATCCATATCCGGTCCTTCCATGGTCATCGGAATGTTGATCATCTCGATACCAAAGTGCTCGGTAATAGAGAAATGACGGTCATATCCCGGAGCCGGACATAAGAATTTTACTTTTTCCAGACGGCACCACGGAGTGCTTCCCATAATACCATGTGTGTATGCACGGGAAATGCTGTCATACATTACATTCAGGCTGGCCGTACCAAATACGATCACATGCTCCGGATCCACGCCCAGCATCTCTCCGAGAAGCTTTCTGGCACTGTAAATACCTTCCAGACATCCGTAGTTTCTGGTATCTACGCCCTGATCATCCTTCATATCGCAATGACTGCTGAAAATATCCATCATAGGCATTGTCATATCAAGCTGATCCGTGGAAGGCTTTCCTCTGGACATGTCAAGCTTCAGGCCTTTGCCCTTTGCATCCTCATATTTCTGAGTCAGTTCCTTTTTCAGTTCCAGCAATTCTTCTCTTCCAAGTTCACAATATGGTGTCATCTTATGTCCTCCTCTTTATAAAAATGGGGCTGTAAATACAGCCCCCTAAATGAAATCCTCATGAAATACTCTGCGAATCAGTCGATCATATTCCTGCCAGGCCGGATATTCTTCCAATTCCCGCAAAACTTCTGCTGTCTGACGATAAAGCCAGCCATGCATCTTCTTGTCTTTCTGGTGAAACCGTTCCCATACCTGATCACCAATACTGGTCACATCCCGCTCAATTGCTCTGAGGTTGGAAAGTTTGTCCGCCAATGCCAGCATTCTGGCATTCCGATCTGCCTTGTCTCTCAGGAATGTAAGCATCTCCTGCTTACGAACCAGCCAGGTCTCCTCTGCCGGCAGATCCCGACGCTTATCCTCGGTCTCATAACCTACATAGGCGGCGATCCGTTCTCCGAAATACTGTTCCACCTCTTCCAGCGTAACAGGCGTGTCCTCCACTACATCATGAAGCACCGCCGCTGCGATCAGTTCTTCATCATCTGTCAGTTCAGATACGATCGCTGCTGCTTCAATCGGATGAGAAAGATATGGAATCCGACTTCCTTTTCTATGTGCTCCCTGATGAGCAATCGCTGCAAATACTACAGCCTTCTCATACAATGGCAGCCTGCTGTCCGAAAGCATCTGATTCATCTGTTCTGACATTTCTGTTGTCATTCCTCTAACACCCGTTACCCTTCAAACCCCAATTTCGTACCTAAATATATCACAGGTGTTTTCAAATGGCAACCCTATTTTTCGGATAAATGCCTTTATATCCTTGTTATCCTTATTTTTCAGACAAATGACCATAAAAAGAGATCAGATATAAGCCACAGATTCCCACCAGTCCATAAATGATCCTGGACAGCCAGGTCATATTTCCAAACAGCCAGGCAACCAGATCAAAACTGAAGAACCCGATCAGTCCCCAGTTGATCGCCCCAATGATCGTAATGGTAAGCGCAAAACAGTCCAGACCTTTATTCATAACAGTCTACCTCCTTTTGCACCTAGTATATCCAGACCACTTTATCTTATGCGTGACTCCACTCCAGACTTATTGTGCTTCTGCCATGGCAGTGGTGCCACATTTGATCTCTTTCAGTACAAAATATGTTTTTGTATTGGATACGCCTTTAATGCTTTTGATGATCCGATGAAGCTGCTCCAGTGTCTCCGATGATTTTGTCTGGATCTTCAGCATAAAATCATAGTCACCGGTGAGATAATCGCAGGCTACGATGCTCGGATTATCATGCATGACTTTTGTAAATTCATCGTAATACTTTGGATGTTCCAGCGAAACTTCCATGAGTGCTGTCACATCATTACCTATTTTATGCTGATCTGCAACAACTGTATACTGTCTGATGATTCCATTCCGCTCCAGTTTTCGGATTCGCTCGATCACAGCAGCCACTGAAAGATGCACTGTCTGACTGATCTCCGTTGCAGACTGTCTTGAATTCTCACTGAGACATTTTAAAATACTACGATCCATGCTATCCATATTCATTCCTCCTGCACTAAAATCAATGCAAAAAGGGCATGGAAAACCAATCATTTCCATGCCCATTCATGTACATTTTTTAATTTTTATCTACTATACAATAATTTTTTCTGTTATGCAAGAGATATTTTCCACAATTTTCAAAAAAATGATGGATTATCCTCTATGAAACAACGAAAATCCCTTCTTTTCATAAGGTTCCGTCTTCATATCCAGCACATCGTAACCGGAAGCCTCGATAACTGCTTTCAGCTTATCCGCATCAAGCTCCGTCTCTGAGATGATCTCCGTTCTTCCTTTACTGTGGGAAGATGTTACTTTTTTCACCTGGAATGCTTTTCTTACTGCATCATTTACATGAGCCTCACACATTCCGCATGCCATTCCATCTACATCTACTGTGATCTTATACATCATATGCCTCCTCACAAGCCAACTTCATTCAGTAAGTCTACTCTAACACTTTCTGATTTTTTCGTCAATCAGCTTTTCTTTGGAAGTTCATCGATCAATTTCTCGATCACCTGCTTCTTCACATACACATCAAAGCTCAACAGACAGATAAAGGAAAAGATCCGGAGAAACTCCTGGTCATCTGCTTCTGCCTCCGGGAAGATCCTGGATGCAGTCTCATACTTCTCCGTCACGTCCTGCTTCATCTTCTCCACCTGTTCTTTTTCCAGACTGAAGACTTCCTCATAGATGGACTGCATGTTCATCTCTCCATCCTTATGGAAATACCGCTGGGTCAACGGTTCCAGCAGACTCTGGATATCGCCGATGGACAGAATGGATTTGTAATAATAAATATAGATCAGAAGCAGCAGATGCTCCTTGGAATATTTCTTCTTATCTGGTGCCGGCAGCAGATGATTCTTCGCATAATTATTGATCATAGTCTTGGTCAGAATCTTATCATCCGGATACCGCTTGGATGACTGCAGGTGTTCTTCCATAAAAGTCGTCACCTGATCCATGTAAAGATCGATATTCGGAATCTCCGTCGGTTTAATATAATCGATCCTCTCAAGGCTTGAGAGGATACTGTTTAAGATATTTTCAGAATCAATGGTCATTTTTCTCTCACCTCATGATTCATTATATAGTATTCAAAACTACATAACAAGTTTTTTTTGTAATTTGTGAGTTTTTTCCATCAGGATCATGTATATCTTTCCATCTGACGGGTATACTGTAAATGTACCAAAGAGAAGTTGAATACTTATCCTCCCCTTTGAAAAGATCCGCCTGCTGTGCTCTCACACAACAGGCGGATCTTACGTTATCTATTCTTTTGTGTCTTTTTGTTCTTCTGCTTCCATTCTCCGGAATACCATGTCATATCCATCATTGCCATAATTCAATGATCGGTTCACACGGCTGATCGTAGCGGTGGATGCACCTGTCCGCTCTGCAATCTCCAGATAAGTCTTCTTCTCTCTCAGGAGTCTGGCCACTTCAAATCTCTGTGCCAGTGACTGGATCTCATTGATCGTGCACACATCTTCAAAAAATGTGTAGCACTCATCCATATCCTGAAGACTTAGGATTGCATGAAACAAACCATCCGTAGATTCGTTACGAATATTTTTACTCATGTCCTGCCTCCTGACTTTATTATCTGACTATGCCATTTTAGCACAGTAAAATCATAAAGTCCAGCCGTTTTTCTATACTTTCTGATACTTATTGATAAATGGATACAGCTTCTCCCGATCTGTATTGACCACCAGTTCTTCGGGGAACCCGGTCTCTTTGATCACGTCAAGAGCAAGCTCATGATTCAGGATATCCTCATAATAATGAGCATCGCTTCCCATGATAATGGGCACCTGATATTTCTTGCAGAGATGCAGCATCTCCACATCGTTTTCCCTGGCATTCAGACGGGTACAGCGGGGATTCAGCGAGTTATTGTTAAGCTCCAGCAGTGTATGATATTCCTTCGCCGCCTGTACGACTGCTTCCATGTCAACCGGATATCTTCCATCATCCGGATGTCCGATAATATTGATATGTGGATTTTTCATGGCGCTGATCAGGCACTGAGTATTATACTCCCGGCTTCCCGGCTGAATACATGGTTTATGAAGGCTGGCGATCGTCACATCCATATCTCCCAGATGTGGTTCTTCCAGATCCACCGTTCCATATTCATCCAGAATATTCAGTTCCACGCCAAGCAGCAGTTCCAGATCGCCATGCTTCCTTGGAACCACCTTCAGATTATGAAAATAAAAATCTGTGCAGGTTCCCTTCATGCGCGGTGCATGCTCTGTGATTCCATATACATCCAGTCCCTTATTCTGTGCCTCATGAATCATCTCCATCATGGTATTGTACGCATGACCACTGGCGATGGTATGAGTATGCAGGTCTAATACATCTCTCATCTTCTGTGTCCTTTACAATAAAGTCTCCAGTTCTTTCTTCGCCTGCTCCTGGCTGGTCACAACAATGCCCGCAATACCAAGAGCCTGCGCTGCCTCTACATTTCGCACTGTATCATCCAGGAATACACACTCCTCTGCCTTCAGTCCATACCGGTCCAGCAGCGTCTGATAGATGGCCGGATCCGGTTTTGCCAGATGAACCGTATAGGACATGATGCCGCCGTCCATATGCGACAGAAAAGACAGTTCCTTTGATGCTTCCCTGCGGATCCGTTCACCATAGTTGGACAGATAATAGGTGTGATAGCCTCTGGCTTTCAGAGACTCGATCCAGTCCACAGAGCCTTCATACTCGCGGACGATCGTGCTTAAATCACTGAATACCAGACGGATCTCCTGCTCCAGCTCCGGCGTATGCGCCACAAACTGTTCCAGAATATCCTCATCGCTCTCCAGCCCCAGGTCAAGCTTTGGCCAGATGGGACCAAGCATCATCGCCTGGGCGATGCGGTCTGCTTTTTCCCCCTGGAATCCAAATCTTGCAATGTGATCCTTCCAGCAAAAATCAAGAAGCACGTTTCCAATATCGAAAATCACATTTTTGATCATAAGATGATCCTCTGCTTATTTATTTCTGTAGATAATATCGTCACGTCCCGGTCCGTTGGAGATCATCGTGATCGGGCACTCGATCTGTTTCTCGATAAACTCGATATATTTACGGCAGTTCTCCGGCAGATCCTCATATTTCTTGATGCCACGGATATCGCATTTCCATCCCGGAAGAGTCTCGTATACCGGTTTTGCTTTCTCCAGCAGATAGGTTGTCGGGAAATCTGTCGTTACTTCTCCATCAATATCGTATCCGACACATACCGGGATCTCATCCAGATAGCCCAGTACATCCAGTACGGTAAATGCTACGTCAGTTGCTCCCTGCAGACGGCATCCGTATTTGGAAGCCACACAGTCGAACCATCCCATTCTTCTCGGACGTCCGGTAGTTGCACCGAACTCTCCGCCGTCTCCACCGCGGCGTCTCAGCTCATCAGCCTCGTCACCAAAGATCTCGCTGACAAATGCACCTGCTCCAACTGCACTGGAGTAAGCCTTGCAGACTGTGATGATCTGTTTGATCTCATATGGCGGAATACCTGCTCCGATGGCACCATAAGCTGCCAGAGTGGAAGAAGAAGTAACCATCGGATAGATTCCATGATCCGGATCCTTCATGGTTCCCAGCTGGCCTTCCAGCAGGATGTTCTTGCCTTCTTTGATCGCTTTCCACAGATAAGCAGATACATCACATACATACGGCTCTACCATCTTCTTGTATTCCATCAGTTCTTCGTAGATATCCTCTGCCTTCAGAGCCGGTGCATGATACAGATGCTCCAGAATAACATTTTTCTGAGCCAGTACACTGTTAATCTTCTCCATCAGATCTTCTTTGCTTCTGAACAGCTCGCTCACCTGGAAGCCGATCTTTGCATATTTGTCTGAATAGAACGGTGCGATACCGGACTTGGTGGATCCGAAGGACTTTCCTGCCAGACGCTCCTCTTCCAGTTTATCAAAAAGAATATGATAAGACATTACCATCTGAGCACGATTGGAGATCAGGATCTTCGGCGCCGGTACTCCTCTGTCCACAATGCCTTTTAACTCATTGAAAAACACCGGAATGTTCAGTGCCACACCATTTCCAATGACGCTGGTGGTGTGTCCGTAAAAGATTCCTGAAGGAAGTGTATGCAGTGCAAATTTACCATAGTTGTTAACAATGGTATGTCCCGCATTTGCTCCACCCTGGAACCGAACAATGATATCAGACTCCTGGCCAAGCATATCTGTGATCTTGCCTTTGCCTTCGTCTCCCCAGTTTGCTCCTACTACTGCTCTTACCATAATATAATGTTCCTCCATTTCGCAGGTTTTTCCTGCTTTGTACATACTAAAGTGAGAAATCTGCCTGTTTTTTCCCACACACTGCTAAGTATAGCTTAAAAATATTTATAAGTAAAGTGCTATATCGTGAACAAATCATGCAAAATCAAATAAAGAAAGCTGGTTGGATTCGGGCAATCCATCCAAAAGTCCCAGATCTCCCATCAGATCGATGACTGTCTTACTTAATTTGCTTCTCTGTCTTAGATCATCTCTGGAAAGAAATGGTCCCTCTGCCGCCGCCGTGACAAATGCATCGGCTGCCTTGTCTCCCAGCCCATCGATGGTGGACAGAGACGGCATCAGTTTTCCATCAATGATCTGAAACTCATGGGCATTTGCCTGGTAAATATCGATCTTCATGAATTCAAAGCCTCTGGCATACATTTCCTGCACGCTCTTCATATCCTTCAGAGTCTCCTGTTCCTTCTGTGACAGGGTATCGCTCCTGCGCTTGTAGTCATCCATATAACGCTCCAGCCGCTCTCGTCCCTGGCACATAAGCTCATAGTTAAAGGCATCCGCACGAATGGAAAAATATGCCGCATAATAGGCCAGCGGATAATTGATCTTGCACCAGGCGATACGCCATGCCATCATAACATAGGCTGCCGCATGTGCTTTCGGGAACATGTACTTGATCTTCTCACAAGACCAGATATACCAGTCTGGCACATTGTGGGCGATCATCTCTTCCTTCCATTTCGGCCAGTTGTCACATTTTCCTTTCGCAACCGTTCCCTTACGGACTGCCTCCATGATCTTGAAGGACATCTCACTCTCCAGTCCCATACCGATCAGGTAGGTCATAATGTCATCTCTGGTACAGATGGCTGTGGAAATGGTTGCTTTCCCTTCCTGGATCAAGGTCTGTGCATTACCCAGCCATACGTCTGTTCCATGTGCCAGACCTGCGATCCGGACCAGATCGGAGAAATGAGTTGGATGAGTATCAATAAGCATCTGCATAGCGAACTCCGTACCAAACTCCGGGATTCCAAGGGACCCCAGTCTGGTACCGCCGATATCCTCCGGCTTCACACCCAGCGCCTCTGTACTCTGGAACAGACTCATTACCTGCGGATCATCCAGCGGAATCGTGGTGGCATCCACACCTGTCAGGTCCTCCAGCATACGGATCATAGTCGGATCATCGTGTCCCAGTATATCCAGCTTCAACAGGTTGTGATCAATGGAATGATAATCAAAATGGGTAGTTACAATATCCGTAGTCATATCATTTGCCGGATGCTGTACCGGTGTAAAGGAATAGATGGTCTCTCCCAGCGGAAGAACGATGATACCGCCCGGATGCTGTCCGGTGGTCCGGCGCACTCCGGTACACCCCATAACGATCCGGTCGATCTCGCAGTTCCGTTTGCTGGTTCCCCGTTCTTCATAGTATTTTTTTACATAGCCAAATGCAGTCTTGTCTGCCAGTGTACCAATAGTCCCTGCACGGAAGGTCTGACCTGCGCCGAAGATAACCTCCGTATATTTATGCGCCTTGGACTGGTAATCACCGGAGAAGTTCAGGTCGATATCCGGCTCCTTGTTTCCCTTGAAACCAAGGAACGTCTCGAACGGAATATCAAATCCTTCCTTATTTAACTTGTGCCCACACTTGGGACAGTCCTTATCCGGCATATCGCAGCCCGCCATGCCGGCAAATTTCCGCACATCTTCCGAATCAAAGTCACTGTAATGACACGCCGGGCAGATATAATGAGGCCGCAGCGGATTTACTTCAGTGATTCCTGCCATGGTCGCTACAAAAGAAGATCCAACAGAACCTCGGGATCCTACCAGATAGCCGTCATCATTGGACTTCCACACCAGCTTCTGAGCGATAATATACATAACGGCAAATCCATTACCAATGATAGACTTCAGTTCTCGCTCCAGACGCTCGGTCACCACCTCAGGCAGATCCTCTCCGTAGATCTCATGAGCTTTGTTGTAACAGATCTCACGCAGGGTCTTATCAGAATCCGGAATGACCGGCGGACATTTATCCGGACGCACCGGTGACAGATGTTCACACATGTCGGCAATCATATTGGTGTTGGTGATGACCACCTCTTCCGCTTTCTCCGTTCCTAAAAATGCAAATTCCTCCAGCATTTCCTCCGTGGTCCGCAGGAACAGCGGTGCCTGTTCATCCGCATCGGAGAAGCCTTTTCCTGCCATGATGATCCGTCGGTAGATCTCGTCCTGCGGGTCGATAAAATGCACATCACAGGTGGCAACAACAGGCTTGTGGAACTCTTCCCCCAGCCAGACGATCTTTCGTACATTTTCCCGAAGGTCTTCCTCTGAGTTCACTGGATTTTTGGAATCCCTCAGCATGAACGCATTATTTCCAAGAGGCTGGATCTCCAGATAATCATAGAATTCCACGATCCGTGCAACCTCCTGATCCGGCGCACCTCTGAGGATCGCCTGATAAAGCTCTCCCGCCTCACAGGCAGAACCCACAATCAGACCTTCCCGGTACTGATTGAGCTCACTCTTGGGAATACGTGGTCTTCTGGCAAAATGATTCAGATGGGACAAAGAGACCAGCCGATACAGATTCACCCGGCCAATATCATTTTTCGCCAGAATGATCACATGATAAGTAGGCATCTTGCGGATGGCACTCTCATTGGATTTTCCCATCTCGTTGACCTGATCAAGATCAAAGGCATCCTTATCTTTGAACATCTGAATAAATTTCACGAAGATCTCTGCGGTACAGGCCGCATCGTCCACCGCCCGGTGATGATGATCCAGGGAAATGTTCAGTGCTTTTGCCACGGTATCCAGCTTGAATTTATTGAGGGCAGGCAGCAGGATACGCGCCATGGCAACGGTGTCTCCCACTGTGAAATCTGTGTCGATTCCCATGCGCCTGCAGTTTTCCTGGATGAATCCTGCATCAAAAGAAGCATTGTGGGCGATCAGCACACAGCCTTCACAGAACTCCAGGAATTTCGGCAAAATATCTTCGATCACCGGCGCATCAATGACCATCTCATCACTGATACTGGTGAGCTGTTCGATTTCAAATGGAATGGGCTCCCTTGGGTTTACAAAGGTGCTGAACCGATCCACGATCTTACCTTCAATGACTTTGACTGCACCGATCTCAATGATCCGGTTGTTGACCGCCGACAGACCGGTTGTCTCCAGGTCAAACACCACATATGCACCGTCCATGCTCTGACCTTTGGAGTTTTCCACAACTTCCTTCAGGTCATCCACCAGATATCCTTCCACTCCATAGATGACCTTAAAGTCCTCATCCTTGGAAATGGTATGGCTGGCCTCGGTAAATGCCTGCACGCAGCCATGATCTGTGATCGCCAGTGCCGGCATTCCCCAGGATTTTGCACGGTTCAGAAGGACAGCTGCATCGGTCACTCCATCCATATCGCTCATCTTCGTATGGCAATGCAGTTCCACTCGCTTCTTATAAGAATAGTCCATGCGATGAGTGGTAAAATCTGCAATCTTTTTGATTCCCACCACGGAGCTGATGGTCAGCTCATGGTCAAACCGGTCAAGAGTCGTCATACCCTTTAATTTTACAAAGGCTCCGGCCTTGATCTTGCCCCTGATATCCTCCAGGAACTCATTTTTCACAAACATTTTCACATGAATGGTATCGGTAAAATCGGACAACGTCATTGTAATGATCGTACGCTCTCCACGGATCTCCCGTTCTTCCACATTGAAGATCTTACCTTTGACAGTGACTTCTCCCATCTCTTCCTGCACCTGTTCCAGCGGGATCGGTTCATCTTCAAAATCTCTTCCATAGAGTACATCCGGGTTATCGCTTCTGCGGTAGCTTCCGCCGGAACCGAAGGATCCTCCCTTGCGGCCTCCGCCAAAGCCTCCACCATTGCCGGAAGAGCCGCCCTTCTGTCCGCCACCAGCTTCTGCAGCCGGTGCGCTCTTTCCTGCTGCGGCTGCTTCCGCCTTCTTCTCTTCTCTGGCGGCTTTTGCCTCTGCCTTCGCTTCTGCTTTGGCGGCCTTCTCTTTCCGCAGATTCTCACTTAAGAAGCTGATCCTCTGCTGCAGCTCTGCCTCGCTCTTCTCCATGGAGACGCTTTCCTTCGGCTCCCGATATTCCACATCAACCTTTACCCGAAAGCCACAACGCTCGTTGAATATCCGGTCCAGAATGCGGATAATATCCTCCACTGCATCTTTGTCATAGACCTTACTGGAGATACCTACCAGCACATTTTCTTCATCAGGAAATTCCACGGCTGCATTTTTCAAAATGCTTCGTTTGTATGGACTGTACGCTTCCAGTTCCGTCAGAACACTGTCCTCATACAGAGACCACAACTTCTGCGGTGTATACTGACTGGAGAGCTGAAACTTTTCAAAGATCAGCACCTGTACTTTCCGATATCCGAAAATCTGTCTCTGAATCTGTTTTGCCAAGTGAAAAAGCTGATTTTTTGCAATCAGCTTTTTACTCGTAATATAGACCCGCAGCACATCCTGAGAAGGAGATGTGGACACTCGTGTCACCACCACCTGCTCGAACAATGCCCGTGTCTGGTTATCTACTTCCAGTGTGCGAAATACCTCAAAAAACGGTTTTTCAGTCATTCCAGTTCTCCAGTTCATGCCGGAGTGCATCAAGGAGCTGATCTTCCGGCAACTTCTGTACGATCTCGCCATGCTTGATCAGAAGACCGATGCCGTCTCCCCCGGCAATTCCGATGTCTGCCTCCTTTGCCTCTCCAGGTCCGTTTACCACACATCCCATAACAGCCACCTTAATATCCAGTGGGAAGCCGGATACCATGGTCTCTACTTTATTTGCCAGACCGATCAGATCGATCTTCGTACGTCCACAGGTCGGACAGGATACCACCTCGATCCCACCTTTGCGAAGTCCCAGAGTACGAAGGATCAGTTTTGCGGACTTGATCTCTTCAACTGGATCACCAGTCAGGGAGACACGGATCGTATCACCGATCCCCTGGCTTAAGATGATGCCAAGACCCACAGCAGATTTGATATTTCCGGAAAACAGAGTCCCTGCTTCGGTAATGCCTACATGAAGTGGATGATCGGTCTTGTCTGCGATCAGCTGATGCGCCTTCGCACACATCATAACATCTGAAGATTTAATGCTGATGACCAGATTGTCATAGCCCAGGTCCTCAATGATCTTTACTTTATCAAGCGCACTTTCCACAATGCCTTCTGCAGTCACACCATGGTATTTCTCCACCAGCTCTTTTTCCAGAGAACCGCTGTTCACCCCCACACGGATAGGGATATTGCGCTCCCTTGCAGTGTCTACCACTGCTTTGATCCGGTCAAGGCTTCCGATATTTCCTGGATTGATGCGGATCTTGTCTGCTCCATTTTCCATGGCTGCAATGGCCATCTTATAGTCAAAATGAATGTCTGCCACCAACGGAATGGTGATCTGCTTTTTGATCTCCTTGATCGCCTCTGCCGCCTCCTTGGTGGGTACGGTACAACGGATGATCTCACAACCTGCTTCCGTCAGTCTGTGGATCTGCTCTACCGTCGCTTTTACATCTTCCGTTCTTGTATTTGTCATGGACTGGATCAGGATCGGATTCCCTCCGCCGATGACCCGGTCTCCAATCTTCACTACTTTTGTATGATCTCGATACATCTTAAACTTCTCCTTCCCTTATCATTTTTATAAATGAGCTTCCCTGGCTTCATCCAGGCGCTTCTGAATACTGTATTTATTAACGCTTAGCACCAGCCCGATCTCCATCAGCAAAAATACGGATGCAGAACCTCCGTAACTGAAGAATGGCAAGGTAACTCCTGTAGTCGGAAACAACCCTGTCACGACCAGCAGGTTCAGGATCACCTGCAGCGCAATGTGAGAAAATACACCAATAGTGAGCATTCTTCCCAGCATATCCTCTGCAGTCTGTGAAATGGTATAGATCCGGTACAGTAAAAAAATGAACAGTAAGATTACCAGACCTGCGCCGAAGATTCCCAGCTCCTCGCAGATAATGGAAAATATGTAATCATTGTAAGGTTCCGGGATCTTACCCAGCTTCTGGATACTGTTTCCCAGACCCTTGCCCCATAATCCACCGCTTCCGATGGCATAGAGTCCCTGCAGCGCCTGCATGGCTTTTCCGGTCTCATATTCATAAGGATTCAGCCATGCGCGGATACGCTCAAAACGGAAGCTCTCTGCTGCCTGTGCCGGGTCCATGCTGGCCACATAGTAGACAATGGCCGTCACCCCAACGCCGACAATCAGAATCGCCACAATGAATTTCCAGTATTCCGGATGTACCACAAACATCATAAATGCTGCTGTACCCAGAATGATCACAGCAGAACTCATGTTATCGCTGACTTTCCAGATTGCTATTGCAACAGCACCTGGCCAGACCATAATATAAAGCATGGACAGCCAGCTTTTAATGCGTCTTCCATTTGCTGTCAGCAATGTTGCCATAAAGACGATCATCAATATTTTGACAGGCTCTGCCACCTGTACCTGTACTGGTCCCAGCTGTACCCACCTGGTCGCCTCATTTGCCGTAATTGCCAATGGCGTGAACAACAACGCCACGAACCCAAAGCAGGCAAGATAGCCCACACCTGCAAACCGGCAGATCCAGTGATAGTTAACGCCAGCCACCACCAGCATGACCAACACTCCCACCATACTGAATACCACCTGTCGTTTCAGGAAGTACATGGAATCGTTGTTAAAAGCAGAACTCATTCCTGCTTTATAATAACTGGCACTATAGATCATGATAAAGCCAAATACCATGATAAAAAAAAGCACAACCAGAAGGTTCGTATCCATCCCTAACGGGCCGAACTGAAAGATCCGGTTCCTTCTTTTACGAGCCATCTATCAGGCCTCCCGTCTCTCATACCGGCAAAAACGGAATTCCAGATCAAAATAAGTCTTCTCTTCACTTTCACCGGTCAGTACCCAGGCCGGATCCTCTTCCAGATTCGGGAACCAGGCATCTGCATCATAGACATGATCCGTTCTTGTCACATGTGCCACGTCACAGTACGGAAGAAATTCCTTATAAATAGAATCTCCGCCGATGATATACACGTCTTCGCTGTTATATTTTTTCAGTTCTTCCAGAACTTCCTCTACGGAGTGGCAGATAATAGCACCCTTCACCTGATAGTTGGGATTTCTGGTCAGAATAATATTCGTACGGTTCTTAAGCGGCTGTCCGCCCGGGAAGGTATCCAGTGTCTTTCTTCCCAGCACCACTACTTTTCCGGTAGTCTCAGAACGGAAGAATTTCATATCCTCCGGTATGCTCACTAAAAGTTTTCCTCTATAGCCAATGGCCCAGTTACTGTCCACATTTACGATCAGATTCATCTTTTATCCTCCTGAATTTCTCTTTGTTATGCTGCGGTTATTATACTGCGATCGGAATATTTTTCACCTGCGGTCCTGCCTGATAGTCTTCCACGATCAGATCCGCAGTAGTAAATGCATAAAAATCTTTAACTTCCGGGTTCAGGGATACCTTTGGCGCCGGGTAAGTCTCTCTGCCTATCAGCTCTTTTACCACATCCACGTGGCGGTCATAAATATGTGCGTCCGCGATCACATGAAGCAGTTCGCCCGGAATCATATTGCAGGACTGTGCCACCATCATAAGCAGGATCGCATACTGACATACGTTCCAGTTATTTGCTGCCAGCACATCCTGAGAGCGCTGGTTCAACACCATATTTAAGGTAAGCCTGTCCTCTCCCGGTGTCTGTGTCACATTCCATGTGGTGCTGTAGGCACAGGGATACAGATGCATCTCGCTTAAGTCCGCATGCACATAGGTGTTCGTCATGATCCGGCGGCTGAACGGATTATTTTTCAGATCATACAGGACCCGGTCCATCTGATCAAACATGCCTTCTTTGTACTTGCTCTTTACGCCGATCTGATAGCCATAAGCTTTTCCGATGGAACCGGTCTCATCTGCCCACTCGTCCCATACATGGCTGTTCAGGTCATGAATATTGGCTGATTTTTTCTGATAGATCCACAGGATCTCATCCATACAGCTCTTCAGTGCTGTCTTTCTCAGTGTGATCGCCGGAAATTCCTTTCTCAGGTCATAACGGTTCACTACTCCGAATCGTTTGATTGTATATGCAAAGCTTCCGTCTTCCCATTTAGGACGAACCTTTTCTCCTTCCGTACTGGTCCCATGTTCCAGAATATCGTGACACATATTGATAAAAAGCTGGTCTGCGTAACTCATGGATCGTGATCCTCTCTTTCTTCTATGACAGTTAAGTACAATTATATCGCATCCCCCGGAGGCTTGCAAGAGTTGTCGTTTTGAGTATGAGAGAGGGAGGGGGCTGGAGGCTGACAGTTGTGCAGAGGGACCGCTTCCGCTAAGTCCTCGTCCAATGGTACTAACCTTCGACTATCGCCAAAGGCTCAGTCTCAGGAAGTACCAGGACTGCGGACGTCCCCTGCACAATCTGTCAGCAACCACCCCTCCCTCTCTCATTTACAAATCTTCGCCACGCATGAATTGTCCAAAGTCTTTCACCTGACTTTTAGAGGAAGAAAAATCCGGCAGGGCTTTGACATGATATGCGCAGGAGCGGTGCAGGCACAGACAGATTGTAAAGGGGACGTCCGCAGTCCCGGTACTTCCTGAAATCAAGCGGGTAGCGCAGATTGAAGGTTAGTACCGCTGGATCGAGGACCTAGCGAGAGCGGTCCCTCTGAACAACTGTCTGTGCCTGGCATCGCTCCTGCTCACAATAAAAAAGGAGCCCTGCCACGCAGATGTTTCATCTACAAGGCAGGGTTCCATATTCTCAGGAGACTTACTCTCCCAGTACTTCTTTCATAAATTGCGCGATATATTCTGCCAGTGCCATACGGACATTGCACATGCAATGATCGCAGTCGAAAGTGACCTGCTTCTGCACAGCCACTGTATCGTGTTCTTTCAGGCGGTTCCACAAAGGCATTATCATATGTTTGCCAGGTGCGATATCATCTCCACCTCCAACTACGATACACATATTCCGATCCTTCACATCTTCAAAGGCATCTGCAAAGCAATACGCTTCTTTATGTGCATCCGCATCCTTGTAGATGGCTTCCAATCCGTCACTTTGAAGAACACTTCCTTCCTCTATCAGTCCCCGGAACCGTTC
>QWCN01004342.1_pt1 | contig 22549 bp, 16 predicted proteins | sample 1972711 | NCBI WGS metagenome assembly QWCN01 (sample SAMN09866707, study PRJNA288562) | Human gut metagenome isolate term1_stool, whole genome shotgun sequencing... | isolation source: gut | host: Homo sapiens | place: USA: California
GTCTTGTAAATGCAATTGTTTTGAATTTGGACATATTACTGTGTCAAAATTAATTTATGTCCAAAATTAAGAGAATAACATTGCGATAGGAGCTTATTTTGAGGTAAATTGGACATAAACAGAGTAAATGAAGTGATGATGTCCATAAATCAGGGAATTATTGGATATAAATGTGAAAACAAACCTCAATATGTCCAATAGGATCATGAAAAAGGGGATAGCAGAAAATGATGGAAGCAGACACAAATAAAATAAATACAGTGCAGGCAAAAGATCAAGGTTCCAAAATACAGACACAGAAAATACAGGAAAAGAAAATACAAAGCCCCAAAATGCAGACACACATAATCCAGACGCAGAAGATTCAGGAAAAGAAAATGCAAAGCCCCAAAATCCAGACGCAAAAAACACAGGAAAAGAAAATACCAAGCCTCAAAATGCAGACACAGAAAATACAGGAAAAGAAAATACAATGTCAGAAAATGCAAGTACAGAAAATACAGCAGTATAAAGTACAAAGGCAGAAAACAGGGCGTCTTGCGGGACTTGACACGATCCGGGGAATCACCTTATTAAGCATGATGCTCTATCATACCTGTTGGGATCTGGTGTTTCTGTTTGGAAAGAAGATCCCTGGATATAGCGGCTTTGGAGGATATGTATGGCAGCAGAGCATCTGTTGGACGTTTATTCTCTTGGCCGGCTTCTGCTGGTCGTTGGGGTCTCATCATCTTAAAAGAGGTTTGATCGTATCTGGATCAGGAATTCTGATTACGTTCGTTACCTTACTGGTAATGCCGGAAAGCAGAGTCATATTTGGCGTGCTTACCCTGATTGGAAGCTGCATGCTTCTGCTGATCCCCATGGAAAAGCTTCTGCTGAAGCTACGCGCGGAAATCGGTCTTGCAGGGAGTTTTCTGTTGTTTCTTCTTTTTCGAAATGTAAATACAGGTTATCTGGGATCCGGAAATTGGAATATACTTAAATTGCCGGATGGCTTTTATGAAAATTTGTTCACCACCTATCTTGGATTTCCACAGAAAGGATTTTTTTCGGCGGACTATTTTTCACTGCTTCCGTGGTTCTTCCTGTTTCTTACAGGATTTTATCTCTATCAGCTCGTACAGAAAAACCACATGATGGAAAAACTGTTTTCATGGAGAGTTCCGGGTTTTGATGTGATAGGAAGACATTCACTGCTGATTTATTTATTGCATCAGCCTGCGGTGTTTGGGATTTCATGGATGCTTTTTCAAATATAATTTCAGAATGACTGTTGCCATTTTAAGTATGAATTAAGCTTCCTGTATAATTCAAAGTGCAGAGAGTAAGTGATTTTACAAAAATAGATACCCGGGTTAAGCTTCATTGCTGACCGGCCGGTTAGCAAATGAGCAGAATAAAGAAGGTATCTACAAATGAATTTTACACAAAATAAGAATGAATTTGCACTTGAAGATGAATTTGCGGGAATTCTTTGACAGATACACAGACATGTTGTATATTTTTAAAGATATAAATAAAACGAAAGCTGAGTCTGCAGCAGTTTTATGAGTGGATTCAGAATAGTTATGAACATTTGCATATCCAGAAAGGATAGAGTGACAAAATATGTTTTTAGATGCTTTAACAGATACATTCATTGATGGAATCAAGATTCTTCCCTTCTTATTTGTGACCTATGTGTTGATGGAATATATTGAGCATAAAGCAGGCAGTAAGGCAGAGCGTTTCGTGAAGAAGTCCGGCCGGCTCGGTCCTGTCGTGGGAAGTATTTTAGGAGTGGTTCCGCAGTGTGGATTTTCGGCAGCTGCAGCGAACTTTTATGCGGGAAGAATTATTACACTGGGAACATTGATTTCGATTTTCCTGTCCACATCGGATGAAATGCTGCCGATTCTGATTTCAGAGAAAGTATCTCCGGTATTGATTTTCCAGATATTGGGAATGAAGATAGTGATTGGTATGATTGCAGGATTTGTAATTGATCTGATTCTGCATCGTAAGGGAAAAGAAGAGAGCGAAATGCGCATTGAACATATGTGTGACCATGAGCACTGTCATTGCGATGAACAGAATATTTTTAAGTCCGCGCTCGTTCATACCTTACAGATCTTTGCTTTTATTGTGATGATTTCTTTTGCACTCAATATCCTGATTGCTATTGTAGGAGAGGATAAGCTCGGAAGCTTTATGACCTCTGTCCCGGCTCTCGGCATTCTGCTTTCGGGACTCATTGGGCTGATTCCGAACTGTGCGGCCTCTGTCGTGATCACACAGCTTTATCTGGAGGGACTGCTTACTATGGGATCTATGATGGCAGGACTTCTTGTGGGATCCGGAATCGGACTGCTTGTGTTGTTCCGTGTGAATGAGGATATGAAGGAAAATTTGAAGATTACGACCATGCTCTATGTAATTGGTATTGCATGCGGATTTCTGATTGATCTCATTTTATGATGCCAGGGTCAAAAGGTCTAAAAACACATGAGCTTGCTCATAGGTGGTTGAAAGACCTTGGGACCCACTCCGATATGAGCATAAAAGTGGGATGCTAATCCCACAATATGCGAATATTGAATAGGATTGTGGGAGTGCAAAGCACGGAACAATCCGTAGGCATCATCGTTGGGAGCTTTTGATCCCCAACATCATTTTATAAAGAATGGCTCGGAATAGTTTCAAATATAATAAATACCGGCAGCTTATGAATGAGAAGGGGTGAACTGTTACAGAATATGGTAAAATGAAAACCCGGCACCTGCGTATACAGGATGCCGGGTTTCGTATAGGGAAAAAGGAAGAAGTTATAAGCTTTTGTAATTGGCCTTCACAATATCCTGTGCAGGCTTTCCATAAATATCATATCCACTGTGGGAGGCTGCCTTGTCTAATGGGTATTGTTTACCTGCCCAGTCCCATAAGCAGAAGCCCTGAATCCAGGGACGCTTGCGGCAGGCCTCAAACATGGAGACATACCAGTTCTTCTGCTCGTCCAGATCGACCTCACCACGTACAGTCCAGTCGTTCGGTGCCTTGGAGGAACCGTGGGTGGACATACAACCGCATTCTGCGAAGAAGAAAGGTTTGTCAAATTTCTTCACAACAGCTTCAATGCGGTCAAGCTCCTGTTCCCAGCGGTCGGGAGGATAATATCCGCTGGAGGAGATGGCGTCCACACAATCCCACCAGTCTACGTTGTGTTCCTGATATTTATCGGTATTATAGGTAATCATACCATGATATACCTTACGGATCTCGGCGATAAGCTGACGCCATTCAGCACTTCTTCGCTGGGGCATTACCATCTCACAGCCGGGACTGAAAATTTCACATTTTGTTTTTTCTGCAATTTCAGCAAAGTGAAGCTGAAATTCCGTATAGGATGCAAACCAGTTGCTCCATTTGGGCTCACAGGGAACATCTTCATCAAAAAAATTAATATGTGCACGCCAGGTACCGTTCTTACAATTTACAGTGGGCTTTAAGAAAACATGCAGTCCTTCTTTATGAATATGATTAATCATACTGATCAGTTCCTTGTCGGAAACAGTTGCATCAGAGGTAAAATCAATTTCTTCTGACTGCGGGGTTTCCTGAAGCGCATTTGGAACCAGTACAATATAATTGGCGCCTGTTCCTTCTATCAGATTTTTTAAACTGTTCTTAGCTTCCCTGCTGCTAAGACTTCCTTTGGGAGAAAAGGGGGAGAAGGTTATTCCTTTAATAAATTCCATAACATATTCCTTCCAAATTAATAATTAAGCTATAAAGGTTTAAGTTATAAAACTCTTTCATTACTATAAAACTATAGCACTGCCAATAAATATCCGCTATAATATAGTTGCGCAAAAATTGTATAAATCTATTTGTAAGAGGTTTGTGATGCAATACTTATTTGAATACTGTGATAAATTAAAATCACCTTACGAAGCTTTTTTTTATGATAGCTCCTGTATGCCGTTTCCGATCCGCTCCCACTGGCATTATTTTATGGAAATGATTCTGATGGTAGAGGGAACCGGGCTGATCGATTGCAACGGACGGACTTATGTGGTTGAACCCGGGGATCTGATGATCTTCCCTCCGGAAGCGCTGCATGCTGTTTATACAGCAACCAATTTTGACCTGAAATATGAAGTCATTAAATTTGACATCAGTAAGCTATATACCGAGAACAGCTATTCACCTGAGTTGAAAATGATTCTTGAAAGCATCAATAAGAGTCCGGAAGTGGAACTTTGTTTTAAGGAAGAAAGGATCCGGGACTGGAGGACAAGGGAAATCTTTTGCAGATGCCGGGAGGAGATTCAGAAGAAGCAGTTTGGCTATGATATTGTGATTCACAGCCTGATTTCTTCGCTGATCGTCCAGATGGTACGGGTCTGGTGTGAGAATGGATTTAATACCGATGCGGCGATGGCGATGAATCTTGAGACGGATTCCATCCGTGGAATTACCTCCTATATTGATGCACATATCGGAGAGCAGATCCGGGTAGAAGATCTGGCGGATATGTGTAACATGAGTTATTCCTATTTTGCAAAGAATTTCAAGCAGTATTATGGAAGATCCTGCAAGGAATACATTGAATTTATCCGGATCAACAGGGTGGAGGATCTTTTGCTGTTCACAGACTTTGATTTAAGCTATATCAGCCAGGAAACCGGTTTTTCCGACAGCAGTCATCTGATTAAGATTTTCCGCAAATGGAAGGGTGTAACCCCAAAGCAGTTTAAGAAGAATCACGGAAAATAAAGACCGTAAGATTTGTTGTTGCTGGCAACAGGTGATATAATGAACATACAGGGTAATAATAATTCCGTGGGAGGTTTACTTATGAGTGGGAATGATTTAAATCTGTCGGAGGGCAATACACAGGAAAAGGATGATCTGACCAAGCTATATACGCGATATGCAGCAAGAGAACGGATTTTGGAACGGCTTCTTAAGAATGCGGATGAGCAGGGGGTGCTTTTGCTGATTGATCTGGATGATTTCTGCAGGATTAATCAGCAGTATGGGCAGACCTATGCCGATTCTGTGCTGAAGCAGGTTGGAAGCCAGATACATACAAACTTTATGGTCAAGGATATTGTTGCACGGATGGCATTTGATATTTTTCTGGTTTATTGTCCGGAGTTAAGTGATACCGGAAAGGTTGAAAAGCTTATCCGAAGGTTGAAGGATCGTCTGGAAAAGTATATACAGCTTCGGGATGAAAGTGTGATCCGGTTCAGTGCAGGTGCAGCAGTGTTCCCGAAGGACGGAGGAGATCTGGATACTCTTTATGCCCATGCGGATTCTGCTTTGTGGACTGCGAAGAGGCATGGTAAAAACAGACTGTACTTTTACGATGGTGAACAGACGGATGCTGATTACCGGGGACAGACCTACCGGAAGGTCAGTGAACAGGATAAGCTTATGATAACCGGAGATCAATCTGTCACCAGGATCAATCGTGAACTATTTGATTTTTGTTTTGATGTCCTGTGCCGGGAAAAGAATCTGCAGCAGGCTCTCTATCTGGTGTTTGAGGAGGTCTGCCGTTATTTTGGGTTTGACCGGTGTATTCTGCGTGAATATGACACACTTGCACTGATAATGCGTGTTACCAATAAATGGGTCCGGGAGGACGATGGCGATGATGCTTCTGTCATTGAAACCTTTGGGACAGCCGACCTGTCGGCAGAAAGCAAAGCTCCTGATTATTACCTGATACAGAACGGACATTCCAGGTATAAAGATTATACCGAAGAATTCAGTAAATTATCCAGAATTCCGTTTTCCTGTATTGTGTTTCCTTTGTGGGAGGGTGAGGTAATGCGGTTTGCCATCACCTATGAGATCTGGGAAAAGCGTTCCTTTACAGAAGCAGAAATCTTTACTCTTCGCAGCATTACGAAAATGCTGTCCAGTTTTATTCTGCGTTTCCAGACCAAGACAGAGCTTGAAAATGAGTACAGGATCGGGCGTATGGCAATGGAAGCACAGAAAATTGACTATTTTGTATCCAATCTGCACACCCGTGAAATATATTATTTAAGTCCGTCCATGCGTGAGACATATAAGGATCTTCCGAAAGACATCAAGTGTTATGAGGCGATGTTCCGGAGGGATACACCGTGTGAAAACTGTCCGATGGAAGCCTGTGGGCCGGATATGGAGGAAAACACGGTTGAGTATTATGACATTGATGAGGATAACAGCTATACGATTACGGCAACCAGAATTCATGATACCGGATTTGAAGATGATTTTATAATCTGTAAATCTGATGTGACATCTTACCTGCAGAGGGTGAAGGGAATAGACCGGCTGACCGGTGTGATGAGTTATGAAAAGTTCCGTATGGAGGCACTGAGACTTCTGAAACGCAAGAAAAAGGGTTTTGTACTGGTTTTCCTTGGAATACAGGATTTTGCAAGAATCAATGATGAGTACGGATATGTTACCGGAGATGAAGTGTTAAAGGCTCTTGCGCAAATGATTCAGCGGGATCTGTCAGAGGGAGATCTGTTTTGCCGGGTAAAGGGAGATGATTTTATTATTATCATGAATTCATGCCCGGCAGAGACAATTTCACGCAGGGTTCATTATTATACAGGTGAACTTACTATGCATTTCAGACGCAGCTATGCAGGGATAACCATCAATTGTTTTGGTGGTATTTATGCGATCTCTCCGGAAGAAACGGATATCAACCGCTCGATTGATAAAGCAATGAAGGCACGGAATATGGCAAAATCAAATTTTTACGAAACAAGTGGAATTTACGTGTATACCAGAGAATTTGAGACTCGTGAAAATGAAAAGGAAGCCATGAACCGGATTATGAAGGATGCATTGGAGAATGGGGGCTTTTGTGTCTATTTTCAGTCAAAGGTGGATATTACTACCGGAAAGATCAGTGGCGCGGAAGCGTTGGTCCGTCTGAAGGATAAGGATGGTAAGCTGGTTCCGCCTGGAAAGTTTGTTCCACTTGCCGAAGAGACCGGTATGATTGTGGAGATTGACCAGTTTGTATATGAAGAGACCTTCCGGCTGATTCACAAATGGCTGCAGGAAGGAAAGAAGGTTCCGGTGATTTCAGTGAATCTGTCCCGTCTGCATCTGATGGACGATCAGCTTCCGGAACATATGGAGGCTCTGTGTGATGTGTACGATTTACGTCCGGAGCAGATTGAGCTGGAGATTACCGAGAGTGTTTTCTTCCAGGATGCGGATCGTCTGATTGATATGATTAAGCGGTTAAAGGCCGTGGGATTTGTGATTTCCATGGATGATTTTGGTGCTGGATACTCGACACTTAACTTTATGAAATCCCTGCCGGTTGATATTATTAAGATTGATGGCGGATTTTTTATGAAAAATAAGATGGATGATAAGAACAAGGCAGTTATCTCTGCAATTATGCAGCTTTCCAATAATCTGCACTTTAAGACGGTTTCCGAAGGCGTGGAGACGGACGAGCAGGTGGAATTTATTAAAGAACAGGGCGGAAAGTATGTGCAGGGATATTATTTCTATAAGCCGTTGCCGCCGGAAGAGTTTGAGGGACTGCTGGAGGAGAAGAGGTCATTGCTCGCAAAAAAAGCACCATCCCCAAGGCTCCTGTGTCCTCAAAAATGGTACTTGCAGTGGACCGCCAGGGGTTCGAACCCTGGACACCCTGATTAAGAGTCAGGTGCTCTACCAACTGAGCTAGCGGTCCGTATCTTTTGTTGTTTTAATACTTCATTTGCATACTTCATTTGCAACGCAAGTGTTATTATAGTATAATGCCTTTTGAAATGCAAGTACTTTTTTAAAAATTTTTTAAGAAATTTTAATTGTGCCCGAAAACCGTGAAAAATCGGGCAGTCAGGAGCATATGATGATATTTGAAACGCATGCACATTATGATGATCCGGCCTTTGATGAGGACAGGGAATCGCTTTTGCTGAAACTTCAGGAGGAAGGAATTACGAGAGTGGTTAACGTTGCAGCCAGCCTGAAGGGGTGTCGGGACAGCCTGGATCTTGCGAAGAAGTATGATTTTATTTATGCATCCATCGGGGTGCACCCTTCCGATACAGGGGAACTGACAGATGACGATCTGGCTTTCATGGAGAAGCTCTGCAGAGAGGAAGCACTGCAGCAGGGGGGGAAGGTTGTTGCAGTCGGTGAGATTGGCCTTGATTATTACTGGAACGAGCCGGATCGGGAGATTCAGAAGAAATGGTTTGAAGCGCAGATGGAAATGGCGCGACGGACACATCTTCCATTGATTATTCATTCGAGGGATGCTGCTAAGGATACCGTAGATCTTATGCAGGAGCATCATGCCGGGGAAATCGGGGGAATCGTACACTGTTATTCCTATTCCGTGGAGCTGGCACGCACCTTTCTTGATATGGGGTTTTATTTTGGAATTGGCGGAGTTGTTACTTTTGGCAATGGAAGAAAGCTCGCAGAAGTGGTAAAATATCTTCCGTTAGAGAAAATTGTTCTCGAAACAGACAGTCCGTATCTTTCTCCGGTTCCGAACAGGGGAAAGCGGAATTCCTCTTTAAACCTTCCCTATGTGGCAGGGAAGATAGCAGAGTTAAAGGAAATCACTCCGGAGCAGGTTATGCAGGTGACATTTGCCAATGCAGAACAGGTTTACGGATTTCAGAAAAAGAAACAGTAACAGGAGAAAATGCATGCCGACATTAGGAAATCCTACAGGAACGATTGAGATTTTGAAAAAATATAACTTTAATTTCCAGAAACGATTCGGGCAGAACTTTCTGATTGACAGTCATATTCTGGAAAAAATTGTGGAATCCGCAGAAATTACGAAGGAGGACTGCGTACTGGAAATCGGACCTGGAATCGGAACAATGACACAGTATCTGGCAGAAAGTGCCGGTCAGGTCATTGCGGTTGAGATTGATAAGTCCCTGATTCCGATTCTGGAAGATACCCTGTCTCCTTATGACAATGTGACCGTGATCAATGAGGATATCCTGAAGGTGGACATTCAGAAGCTTGTGGAGGAGCAAAACGCAGGAAAGCCAATCAAGGTTGTGGCAAATCTCCCCTACTATATCACGACACCGATTATCATGGGTCTGTTTGAGAGCCATGTTCCGCTTGACAGCATTACGATTATGGTGCAGAAGGAGGTGGCGGACCGGATGCAGGTAGGTCCCGGAACAAAGGATTATGGTGCCCTGTCACTCGCGGTGCAGTATTATGCAAAGCCGGAGATCGTGGCTTATGTCTCTCCCGGCTGCTTCATTCCGAAGCCCAATGTGGGAAGTGCGGTCATCCGGCTGAAACGATATGACAGGCCGCCTGTTGAGGTAAGAGACGAGGCATTCCTGTTCCGCCTGATCCGGGCGGCTTTTAACCAGAGAAGGAAAACACTGGCAAATGGAATCGGTAACGCCGGGGATATCCCCTGCGGCCGGGAGCAGGCACAGGAAGCCCTTGAAAAGCTTGGATTTTCGCCGTCTGTCCGGGGGGAAGCACTGACCTTACAGGAATTTGCACTGCTTTCCAACGAAATTTACTACAAGATCTATGGGTAATGTTGGAAGAACCTGCCCATATCTTGTTCTTTTTTGCGTTTTATTTTTGACATCTTATACCCCGTATGGTAAACTGATAACGTAACTATGTATGCCTTTTGGCAGAGAAATATAGAGGTGACTACCTTGGATAAATATGAATACAAAGTACGTGCAGATGAGATTAAATCCTTAATTTCAGAAGGCGAATACGAGGAAGCAGTTAAAATCGCAGATTCCATTGACTGGCGCAGGGTAAAAAGTGTGATGATGCTCTGTACCATCAGTGATTTATATAAAATCAACCGGAGATATGAAGACAGCAGGAATATTCTTCTTCTGGCCTATGAAAAGCAGAAGGGGCGGCTGATCGTATATTCTCTCTGTGAGTTATCTATTAAGCTTGGAGAATATGTTCAGGCGATTGAATACTACAAGGAATTTGTCCAGCTTGCACCGAAGGACAGCGGCAGATATATTCTGCAGTATAAGCTGTATGAAGCACAGGATGTAAGCCTGGAGGAGCGGATTGAGGTTCTTGAAGAATTAAAGCGCCATGATTACCGTGAAAAATGGGCCTACGAGCTGGCTTATCTTTACCACAGGGTAGGTCTTGAAAGTAAATGCATTGAAGAGTGCGATGAGATGATTCTGTGGTTTGGGGAAGGCAGATATGTTCTTAAGGCATATGAGCTTAAGATGCTGCATATACCTTTAACACCGGAGCAGCAACAGAAGTACGAGGAATTGAAGAGCCATAATGGAATGCGTGCTTCAGACTTTGCCGTAGATCAGGCAGCTGTGCGTGAGGAGGCAAAGTATGAAACCGAGGACGAGGGCGATGATGAATACAGTCGTCAGATGAATCAGCTGACAGACGATACGAAGCAGATTCCGAAGACGGAACAGGCTTCTTCAGAGGAAGATGATCTGGATATTCAGGTGAAACCGGTTGATGTCAGCCAGTACAATACGATTAACTTACAGAAGGAGCTCGCAGAGAGTATGCGGGAGCTTCTGGAGAATAAAACCGGAGACATGCCGGCAGGTGAAGTAAATGATCTGATGATGACACAGATGTATGCACCGGTAGATCATACAGAGGGTGCGGATGAATCCGCACAGACAGATGCGGCTACGGATAACGAAATGATCCGGATACCGGATATGCAGCCGGTTGAACCGCAGATGGAACAGACAATAGCCGCAGAAGAATCTGTAGCAGGGGTTCAGGAAGCAGTAGCACAGGAAGCCCCTGTACAGGAGACAGCTCCGACAGAAGCAACAGAGCAGCCCGTAGAAGAAGCGCAGGAAAAGGCACAGCCGGTTCTTCGTCAGGATACCGATGAGATGAAGCTGATTACGGATGAAGACCTGAAACAGGCAGATGAGGAAGTGTTTTTTGGCAATACTTCCGAAGTGAACGTGCAGGATGTGGTTTCCGAGCTTGCCGAGAAGAACGCAGACCGTACTGCTTTCCGTCCGGTGGAGGAAGAACAGGAAGAGGTCACACCGGGAGTTACGCCTGCTTCAATGGATGCGATGTCCAATACGGGTGTGATCCGCACCTTTAATAAAAAATCCGGGTACGATGATATGCTTTCCCAGGAGTATGACGGACAGATCAGTCTGGTGGTGCCGGAATCCGAACAGGTAGAGAAGCAGATTACCGGACAGCTCAGCATCGAGGATGTGATGGCGGAATGGGAGCGGATGAAGAAGGAGAATGAGGAAAGACGTCTCAAGGAAATCCGTGAACGCGTGCGTAAGCAGACGGACAACCTGTTTGCCGATTTTGATGAGTCTACGAAATCCGGACTTCTGGAAGAGCTGGAAAATGCCATGGTAACTGCGGCCATGAAGGAAGAAAAGCTTCGTGCCGATAAGGAAAAGCCGAAGGTTGTCAAGGTTTCCGATATTGAGAAGCAGCGGGAAGAAAAGGAAGCTCATCCACAGCAGAAGGAAGAGGTGAAACCGCAGCCTGTGGAGGAACCGGAAGAAATCATCGAAGAATCTGTGGATGAAGTGATGGAAGAGCTGCCGGTGACAGAACCGGTCATGGGAGAAGTACAGGATTCTGTTCCGGACGAACTGGTTGAGGATGCCGAGATCATCGATGAGGAAGAGGAAGCTGCGGAGGAATCCGGGGAAGAAATTGTCGAAGAGGCCGCAGAGGAAGTAACGGAAGAAGCTGCCGGGGTAGAAACGACAGAGGAGAATCCGGAGGAAGAAGCAGTAGAAGAACCGGAAGAGCCGAAGAAGATGCCTCTCCGCAGAAAGAAGAAAAAGGTACAGCAGAATTTTGATGAAACACAGAATATTGTGTTAGAGTTTGATGATATACCGGAAATGACGGAAAAAGTTCCGGTACAGGCAGCACAGGCTAAGAAGCTTAGAGCACCAAGAGAGATTAAGAAGGAGGACGAGCCGGTACAAACGACTGGGGAAGTGATCTCCTCTACAGAAAAGGGGCGCGAACTGACAGAGCAGGAAAGAGAAGAGTTTGCTCCGTTTATCCATCACCGCCGGACACGCCGTCAGATTGCGGAGGTCATCGATAACATCAGCCTTGCTTCCTACACTGGCAATGTTGTCGTCACCGGTGAAGAGGGAACGGAATCTACTGCTTTTGCAAAGCTCCTGATTAAGGATGTGCAGTCCAATGACAGTAATTTCTCCGGTAAGGTTGCGAAGATCTCCGGATCAGTTCTAAACAAGAAGGATATTGCAGAGACGTTAAATAAGCTGGCAAACGGTGCACTGATCGTGGAGGATGCCGCAGCACTTAAGAAGCCTTCTGTGGATGTTCTGCTTCGTGAGATGAATCAGGAGGAAAAGGGGCTGATTCTGGTTCTGGAGGATACCAAGAACCGGATGGACGCATTCCTTGCCAAGAATAAGGACTTACAGGAAGTATTTAATTTAAGAGTGGATCTGGAAGCACTGGATGACCAGACGCTTGTGAAATACGCAAGAAAATACGCTTTAGAGCAGGAATACTCTATTGATGATCTTGGAATTCTGGCGCTGCATACGAGAATTGCCGATCTGCAGACCGGTGATCATGAGGTAACGCTTTCCGAGATTGAAGAGCTTGTGGATGAAGCAATTTATTATGCGGATAAGAAGACGCCAAAGCATTTCTTTGATGTTCTATTTGGAAATCGATATGATGATGAGGATATGATCATTTTAAGAGAAAAAGATTTCATGCATTACTAGAGAAAGGTGTGTAGAGGTATGGCAGAAAAGAAAAAGAAGCCAACAGTCTTCATTTCCCAGGATGACCAGTATCTGTTTGCACAGGGGACTCATTATGATATTTATGAGAAGCTGGGGGCACATCCTTCCTGTGAAGACGGAGAAGAGGGAATGTTCTTTGCAGTTTGGGCTCCAAACGCAAAGCAGGTCTATGTGATCGGGGAATTTAACGACTGGAATGAGAGTGCGACTCCAATGACGAAGCTGGGACCGGGAGGAATTCATTCTGTATTTGTTAAAGGAGTCGGAACGGGGGTATTGTACAAGTATCTGATTATTACGCAGGAAGGGGAGAAGCTGTATAAGGCAGATCCATTTGCAAACAGTGCAGAATTACGTCCGGGAACAGCGTCAAGAACAACGGATCTGACAAAGTTCCGCTGGACAGATACCACGTGGATGAAGGAACGTGATCTGAAGGATTATAATAAAGAGCCAATGGCAATTTATGAGTGTCATATTGGTTCCTGGATGCGTCATCCACGTCCGGACGAGCAGGGATTCTACAATTATCGTGAGTTTGCAGACCGCATTGTGGAATACCTGACAGAAATGAAATATACTCATATTGAATTGATGGGAATTGCTGAGCATCCGTTTGATGGATCCTGGGGTTATCAGGTGACCGGATACTATGCACCGACCTCCCGTTACGGAACGCCGGATGATTTCATGTATCTCATCAATCAGCTGCATAAGCATCACATCGGTGTAATTCTGGATTGGGTTCCGGCTCACTTTGCAACCGATGCCCATGGACTTGGACGGTTTGATGGAGAATGTATTTTTGAACATCCGGATCCGCGTCTTGGAGAACATCCGGATTGGGGAACCAAGATTTTTAATTACGGAAAGACGGAAGTAAAGAACTTCCTGATTGCCAATGTATTATTCTGGATCCGTAAGTTCCATGTTGATGGAATCCGTGTTGATGCGGTTGCATCCATGCTTTATCTCGATTATGGAAAGAAAGAGGGGCAGTGGGTTCCCAACAAATATGGTGATAACAAGAATCTGGAAGCTATTGAATTCTTTAAGCATCTGAATTCCGTTGTCCGTGGAACGTATCCAGGATTCCTTACAATTGCGGAGGAATCTACCGCCTGGCCCAAGGTGACCGGTAAGATAGAAGACGGTGGACTTGATTTTTCCTTTAAGTGGAACATGGGATGGATGCATGATTTCTGCGAATATATGAAGCTGGATCCGTATTTCCGTAAGGATAACCACTATGCCATGACGTTTGCCATGACCTATAATGACAGTGAGAATTATATTCTTCCCCTGTCACATGATGAGGTCGTTCATCTGAAGTGCTCCATGGTCAATAAGATGCCCGGATATAAGACGGACAAATATGCGAATCTCCGTGCGGGCTATGCATATATGCTTGGTCATTCCGGTAAAAAGCTTCTGTTCATGGGACAGGACTTTGGACAGGAAAGAGAGTGGAGTGAAGCAAGAGAGCTTGACTGGTTCCTTCTTCAGGAGGATCTGAACAGGGGACTTCATGATTATGTGAAGAATTTACTGGAGCTTTACAACAAATATCCGTGCCTGTATGAGATTGATAACAGCTGGGACGGATTTGAATGGCTGAATTGTGATGATAAGGACAGAAGTACATACAGCTTTTTCCGTAAGGCATCCAATGGTAAGAATAACCTTATGTTTATCATTAATATGACTCCGATGAAATGGGAGAATTACAAGGTCGGTGTTCCGAAGAAAAAGAAATATAAGCTTTTGTTAAACAGTGATGATGTCCGGTTTGGAGGACAGGGTATGGAAGTACCTGCGGAAATTACTTCAGTAAAGGAAAGCTGTGATTACCGTAATTACAGCCTGACCCTGGATCTGCCTCCGTACAGTGCGCTGATCTTTGTGTTTTAGGTCATCTGCCCGGTTTATTTTTAAATCAGGGAAATGGTTAAGAAATCAAAATAATATGCCGAAATAAAGGGTGAATGTGAAAGCATTCGCCCTTATTTTTAACTTTATAGGAAATGAATACCTTTTTAGGAGATTTACTCTATGAACGTTTATTTTCCTGGGACGGAAACGGATTCCGCAAAGCAGAGTATAAATGTTGACAGAGCCACAACTGCATATCGTACTTCCACCCGGAACGCAGAACGGGCAGGAAGAAGTTCATTTGCATTAGACATTTCTGGCACAGTTACGGATAACAGCGCTTACGCAGGTCACGGAAGGACCGCAGAAGAGGTTATGCGGATGGCGGGACAAGAGGATACCAAGGCTCGTCGTGACTATATGGCAGTAATGTCTAATTGTATGTCCGATGAAGATTTTGCGAAGCTGCAAGAGGAAGGCTTTCATCCGGGAAGTACGGAAATTGACACGGTTGTGACCATTGTCGATCGTATAAAAGCAGCACTTGTAAAGGGTGGAACAGAGGTTGTCGGGTATACGGATACCTTAAGTGATGAAGAGCTCTGTAAGATTACGGGTTCGGAAAGCTTTGCCAATGAACTCAAAAATCAGTTCCATGACCGTGACATTCCACTGACCGAAGAGAATGTGCAGGCCATAACCGATACCTATGAACAGATTAAGAATATTTCGAAGCTTTCGGAGGGTTCCGAGAAGTACATGGTGGAAAACCGGATGGAACCTACGCCGGAGGCTCTCTATACTGCACAGTACTCTGCACCGCAGGAGGGCAGCCGTCAGGGCACAGGCTATTATGCCGATGGAACCGTGAACGGGTATTATGCGAAGAAGCCGGAGCAGATTGATCTGGAAGCACTGCTTCCCCAGATCGTAAAGGTGATTGAAGATGCCGGACTGGAGGTGTCCGAAGAGACCATCGGGCAGGCACAATGGCTGATTGAAAAGGGAATTCCGCTGGATGAAGAAGCCATGCAGCGCTTACATAAGCTTGAAACGATTGAATTTCCGATCCGCATGGAGAACTATCTGAACAGTGTGACCGCAGCGATTGCAGATGGTATTCCGGTGAAGAAGGCAGACCTCACCCGTAGGGAAACTTATTTGGAGGAAATCCGTGGTAAGCGTCAGTTAGAAGAGACCAGACTCCAGATGTCCTTTGAAGCAAATCTGAAATTATTACGAAGTGGCTATCAGCTGGATACCGCCCCGGTCGAAGAAACCGTGAAGCTCTTAAAGCAGCTTGAGGATCAGTTATCCTTAAGCCTGACAGGGGAAGAGGACGTGGTTCAGGCCAAGGAAAAATTATCTTTGTTTGATGAGTCCATGGAGCTCATCCAGAGTATCCGTACCGCACCGGTTTCCTTTGTGGAACAGATTGAACCTGAGGATACGTTAAAGAAGATCGCGGATACCGGTGAGGCACAGCGCCGTGCCTGTGAAAAGGCATCCCGAAGCTACGAAGAGCTGATGACCGCACCGAGAAAGGATCTGGGAGATCAGATTGCGAAGGCCTTCCGGAATGTGGATGATCTTCTTGATGAACTGAACCTTGCCGCAACCGAAGAAAACCGCAGAGCAGTCCGGATTCTTGGTTACAACCAGATGGAAATCAGTGAAGAGAACATTACGAAGGTCAAGGAAAAGGATACACTGCTGACAGGAGTCATCCGCGAGATGAAGCCGGGCCGGGTATTACAGATGATCCGTAAGGGCGTGAATCCCATTTCCATGAAATTAGAGGATCTGGATACATTTTTAAAAGAAAATAAAGATACCGCAGATGATATGGAATCCTACAGCAGGTTCTTATACAGGCTGGAACAGGATCATGACATTACCGAAGAGGAGCGCAGCGCATACATCGGTATTTACCGTCTGATGCATCAGATTGAAAAGAATGATGCAGCTCCCCTGGGAGCAGCCATGCAGGCAGATATGGAGCTGACTTTTGAAAATCTGCTCACTGCACTGCGGAGCACGAAAAAGGAAGCCTCCAGGAAGCTGGATTACCGGGTGGACGATCACTTTGGCGGTGTAACCGCGAAGGAAAGTGCCATCGAATCTATCACTTCACAGATCGAAAAAGGTTATGCGGGGGATACCGCAGATCTTTATACGCTTCTGGATCAGGCAGGAAGTGAGGAAGCACAGAAGGAATATGAGCAGGAGCTTTATGCGGAAATAAGAGAGGCTTATAAGGCAGAAGAAGATGTAATGCAGCAGTTAAGTGATTATGCACAGCCTATTACTGCAGATCATCTGATGGCAATGGATACCCTGTTAAACGCATCTGCGGAAAGCTTCCGGAAGATGAATGAGCTTCTGAAAAATAAGAATGAAAAACAGAATTTCATCGCAAAGCATGGCGAAGAAATCCTGCGCCATATGAACAGCCGGGAAGAAACGGTACAGACCTACGAGAAAATGACCGGAGAGATTCAGGATACGTTCGAACAGGAAGCCTTTGATCCGCAACAGGACGGTATCCGGTATTCCTCAGACATTCGCAGCATGACCGGATTTTATAAGCAGCTGGGTCTGATGAAGTCTCTGGCAAGAGAAGAGAATTATGAGATCCCGATTGAAATTGATGGATCGCTTACCGCGATTAATCTGAAGGTGATCCATAATGAACAGGAAGAGGGAAGAGTAGCAATTACATTTACCTCGGAGCCTTTTGGAAAGACGGCTGCAGAATTCAGGCTGACGGAACAGGGACTGAGTGGTTACTGTACCTGTGAGAAGGAAGCAGGAAAAGCACTTTTAGAAGAGCATAAGGCAGAATGGCAGGAGCAGCTTGTTAAGGAAGGAATCCAACCGGGTGCTGTTTATTTTACAAACACGAATAGCTTAAATCTTAAGGATTTTAATAAAAACCAGACGAAGGAACAAAAATCAGGAAGCAAAGCAGACTCCGTACAGCTCTATCGGGCAGCGAAAGCATTTATTGCATTTGTCAGACAGACCGGGGATACAGAAAGGAAGAGCATATGAGAATTAATTTTAACGCATCAGCAGTCATTGCAAATAACGCATTAAACCGGAACGATAACCGTCTGCAGGATTCCCTTGCAAGATTATCCTCCGGATTAAAGGTAGTCAATGCGAAGGATAATCCTTCGGGACTTGCCATGTCCAAGAAAATGAATGCGCAGATCAAGGGGCTTGATCAGGCAGGTGACAATGCCGGAGATGGCGTTTCCATCATTGAAATTGCAGATGGTGCGATGTCCGAAATGCATGATATTTTGCAGCGGATCAATGAGCTGGCCGTAAAGGGAAGTACCGGAACCATTACCGATGATGACCGTAAGCTCATTCAGGATGAAGTAAAGCAGTTAAAGGAAGAGCTTACCCGTATTTCTGAAACTGTGGAGTTTAATGGACAGACCATTCTGGACGGATCCTTTGACTTAAGAGGCTACAGCAACAATCAGTACGCCAAAGTGGCTTATTATAGCGATGAAATCCTGGCAGGAACCTATACCATTGATCAGCTGGATGTTACTTACAATGCAGATGGAACGATTAATGAAGTAACCACGAAGAAGTTTGGAAAGGGCTTCCCGAAGGATGCCGATGTAACTTCGATTGATGGAAATATTGTGACAATTGCCGGATCCGGTAATTTTGAATTAAAGCTCCGCCTGACGAAGGATGCTACATTTACGGATCTGGATCTGGATCTGGAAGGCTTTGGTGCCATGGATATGCAGATCGGAGCAAACGAAGGGCAGCAGCTTGGTATCCGCATTCCGAAGATGTCCCTGGAGAATATGGGAATTTCGAACATAGATTTAAGTACTGCAGAGGGTGCAAACGAAGCGATTGATAAGGTGGATGAAGCGATTAAGTATGTATCTGCCAGCCGGAGCCGTCTGGGTGCTTATCAGAACCGTCTGGAGCACACGGTCAACAATCTGGATATATCCAGTGAAAATATGACGGCTGCTTATTCCAGAATCATGGATGTGGATATGGCAGAGGAAATGACGGAATATACGACCGTTCAGATTTTGTCCCAGGCAAGTACTTCGATGCTCGCACAGGCCAATGAACGTCCGTCCCAGGTACTGCAGCTTTTGCAGTAACTATTTAAAATAGTGATAACTATTCAGAACCCTATTCGTAAAATCTCTGTTTCACAGCGTGGTTTCACGAATGTGGTTACTTCGCCATATAAAATTGCTATTCTGTTTGAATGCAAGCATTCGCAGAAAGCATTTTTGCATGGCTCTGAATAGTTACCGATTATGAGTAACGAGGTGATGATCGGATGACAAAGGAAATGAAACAGAATTATACGCTGCGTATTTCACAGGCGAATAAATCAGAGCTTGTTGTGATTGTTTATGAAATGCTGCTGACCTACATAGAAGACGCAAAGGCAGCTCATGCAAATGGCGATACCGAAGGCTTTGCGGTATCGATCCGCAGGGCAGAAGGCTGCATTCGTGAGCTGATGGCTTCCCTGCATATGGATTATGTCCTTGCGGGCAATCTGCTAAGCCTTTATGTTTATGCTGTGAAGCTTTTATCCAAGGCAAAGCTCCATAACAGCACGAAGGAGCTTGCCGAGGTGGAGAAGATGATGCGTAAGCTTCACGATGCTTATGCCACGGTCAGCAAGGAGGATACCTCCGGCTCTGTTATGGAGAATACACAGACCGTTTATGCGGGACTGACTTATGGAAAGAATCAGTTAATGGAGAGCCTCGGCAATGAGGGAAGTCTCCGTGGTCTGAGGGTTTGAGGATAGTAAATCAGCCTGCGCCATAAGGAACTGGTAGCGTTTCATAATGGCATTTACTTCATAAATATAACAATCAATTAAATCGGGTTCTGTGACATTGTCGAAACCGGAGTAGGCAATTTCCAGAGCCCGTTTTGTTTTTTCAAGATCGGATAAAAGTGCATTTCTTTTCATTTCACGCTCGCTGATCGTACGGTTTGCAGCATTCGTTCTGCCAAAATACATTTTCATAGCTTTATTCCCCTTTTGATATTTTTACATCCTATGTAGCCAGTCAGGAAAAAATTACCTGTTGTTTTAGGAGTATAAGCATAAAACCGGAATCTTATACATACGATGGAAGAGAAAGGGAGGACAGGATATGCTGGAGAAATTCTTAAACTTCATTTTACGGGGACTGATGGGACTTTGTACGATCTTTGTGGTCAATCATTTTGTTATTACCGATTTTCCACTGTGCGATGTGGGAATGAATCTCTTTACCTTTCTGACCTCCGGACTGCTTGGGATCCCCGGGGTTTGTGCCCTGTATGCCATAAATTTCTATGTTCTTTTATAACCCTTGTACAAATTTGTGATTTTCCACAAAAAAACTATTTACAACAATATAATTTTCGTATATAATTCATATTACAAAAACAAAGTGGTCATAAGATTACGTTCGTAATCAGACTCTTTTGGAAGAAATCCTTCCGTTTTTCAGATTTTACGCGTAAAGAAAGCAACACGGTACATTACAACAGCATAAGGAGGTATTATTTGGACAAGCCAATCCTTGCAATTTTCGATAGCGAGGAAAGATATGCGTATGGTTTCATGGAGTTTATCAGCAATAAGTCAAATCTGCCCTTTCAGGTTCACGTTTTTACAGAGCCGGAGCGGTTCTTTGCCTATTCTAAGCAGGAAGAAATCGAATGTCTTCTCATATCGGAAAATGTATATCAGCGGGAGGTGGAGGCCCTCAACATTCCACACATCATCATTTTAAGCGAAAGCAGTGACTGTCTTAACAAATCCCTGTTACATATTCATAAATATCAATCCTGTGAAGCCATTTTCCGGGAGGTGATGGCGTATTACATGAAGGAGGCCGGCCATGTAATGTCCTGTGTCAGGACGAATACAGAAAAAATGAAAATTATCGGAATCTATACACCGGTCGGGAGATGTCTGCAGACAACCTTTTCCTTTGCACTGGGGCAGATTCTTTCAAAGAAAGCAAAAGTATTATACATGAATTTTGAACGGTATTCCGGTCTGGAAGCGTTGCTGAAACGAAGCTTCCAGTATGATATTTCCGACCTTGTTTACTATTTCCAGTGTGCAAAAGAAAAGCTGTCCCTGCGGCTTTCGAGCATTGTGGAAAATATACATGGACTGGATTTTGTTCCGCCGGTACAGCTTTACCAGAGTATTTTAGGAGTCCATGGACAGCAGTGGATTGAACTGTTTGCGGAGATTGAGAAATGCAGCGATTATGAGTACCTGATTCTTGACCTGACGGATGGGGTGGCAGATCTGTGGGATATCCTCAGGAGCTGCACGCATGTGTATACCATTACTCGTGGAGATGGAGTATCGCTTGCCAAGATGGATCAGTACGAGAGGGGCTTACGGACAATGGAATATGAGGATGTTCTGGCAAAAACGAGGAAGATAGAGTTTCCGGTATTTAAGGAAATTCCCATTCGTTTTGATGAATTGACCTATGGGGATCTGGCACGTTACGTCAGGCAGTACATTATCCCTGATTTTGTGGGAGAAAAGGAGGAAGGCAATGAATGAACTTCAGGAAAGAATCTTAAAGAGCATGGATCTGACAAGACAACTGAGTGAGGAGGAAATCCATGAAGCAATTGATTTGCGGATGAAGGAAGAGATCAGGAAAACGCCACTGGATCTATTGTCCAGAGAGAAGCTGCACCGCAATATTTTTTATGAAATCCGCCAGCTTGGAATTTTGCAGAGCCTCATCGAGAATCCGGAGATTACAGAAATTATGGTGAATGGGACAAGCGGTATCTTCATTGAGACGAAGGGAAAGCTTAAGAAGCTGGATATCTGCTTTGAATCCAGGGAAAAGCTGACCCAGGTCATCTGGCAGATTACGGCGGATTGCAACCGTGCCATCAACGATGCCAGTCCGATTGTGGATGCAAGATTAAAGGATGGCGCAAGAGTGAATGTTGTGCTTGATCCGGTGGCGATTAACGGTCCGATTCTGACCGTGCGGCGTTTTCCGAAAACACCGATTACAATGGATCAGCTCATTGAGCTTCAAAGCATTACCTGTGAGTGCCGTGACTGGTTAAAGCAGGCGGTACAGGACGGAGCCAATATTCTGGTGTGCGGAGGAACCGGATCCGGGAAAACGACATTTTTAAATGTGCTATCCCAGTACATTCCCTCAGAGGAGAGGGTCATCACCATTGAGGATAGTGCGGAGCTGCAGCTTCTTGGAATCCCCAATCTGATCCGTCTGGAAACAAGGAATGCCAATGTGGAAGGCTGTAAGGAAATTACGATCCGTGATTTGATCCGGACGTCCTTACGTATGCGTCCTGACCGCATTGTCGTCGGGGAGGTGCGTGGACAGGAGGCGATTGATATGCTTCAAAGCGTCAATGTCGGTCACAGTGCCATGACAACGGTGCATGCCAACAGTGTCCGGAATGTGGTAAGCCGTCTGGAAACGATGGTGCTCATGGGAATGGAAATCCCGATCTCGGCGATCCGCAGACAGATTGTAGAGGGGTTTGATGTGATGGTTCATCTGGGTCGGTGTAAGAACGGGAGACGTGCTGTCATGGAGGTTGCAGAGCCTATGCACATTGCAGATGGAGAGGTTTGTATGAACACTGTCTTTAAGAGAAATCAACAGGGGGAATTAGTGAAGGTTGGGGAATTTACTGAGAAAACAAAAAGCAAGCTGGTCCGTATTTAACAGGGACTCCTTAATCTCTATACAGGGCAGGGAAATTTTGTTACTGGTTGTAAAAACAGGAGCTGTTCTTGGAGTTCTGAATTATTTTTTCTATCGGGAATGGTGGGCTTATGTGCTGCTTATTCCTGTTGGTGTTCT
>QWCN01002716.1_pt1 | contig 22503 bp, 20 predicted proteins | sample 1972711 | NCBI WGS metagenome assembly QWCN01 (sample SAMN09866707, study PRJNA288562) | Human gut metagenome isolate term1_stool, whole genome shotgun sequencing... | isolation source: gut | host: Homo sapiens | place: USA: California
CGCGCTGACGCCGGAGCTGCGCGAGAAGCTGCGGCATCTGCTGAACTTCAAGTTCAAGAAGCACTCGCGCTATAACCTGCCCGAAAATAGATTGCGGATGGTGGAACGGCAGGTGCAGCGAAGAGCGCAAAAGTTATTGGAACTGTAAAAATAAGCACGGTTACTGGAAATAGCAGTAACCGTGCTTGTTCTTACGCGACAGCATTTGAATTGATTTTCTCTATGGTATTTCGAATTCCCATCCAAACTGTAAGATCTGTGAACACCTCCACGATGCTGCCGTGGTCGGTAAACGGCGCTTCCTGCAAAACGGACAGGTCCTTCATCATGCCGTTATGAACGATGTACTCCACGATCTGGTTCACAAAATAGATCTGTCGGCTATCGAGGCTGGCATCGTTCAGGTACTGCGCAAAAGCCTCCTTTGCCGCATTCATATCAAGCCCGACAATTTCCCGCACGAACTCGCCCAGCGGCTTCTGGCCATACTCAGCCTCATAATCCTGCTTCGTCCCGACCTCGCTCCAGAGTGCTTTCTCCAGCGCCTGCACATCCTCCGCAGTCAAAGGAACATTACTTTTTAGCTTGGCAATATCTTGCAATTCAAGTTTTGCATTTCGCTGATTTAGATAATACACATCATAATCGTTTCCAAGTATGCAAACATTGCCGTAATCGTCTTTTCCAACTGTTCCAGTAAGTGACATAACTAAATCCCCTGGATACATTTTGTATCTGTTTAGGGTATTGTCATCTTCCCAATAAACCAAATTAACAGGCTTGAAAAAACCAGAGTTTATATTTCCAATTCTCAAAACAGGAATACCCTCTTCAGAAAATTGCTCGCTTTTAAAAGCATAACCGCCAATAACAGTTAGGTGTTCTGAAAGTTCTTCCTCTTTCCAAGAAAGTGTATTTCTTTCAGGATCACCAAACATTTCGACAAATCGGGCTTTGACAAGCTCATCCAGCTTTGCAAGCTGCTCTTTCCGTAAGGCAATCAATTCATTGGCCTTATCTAAAATATCCGCAACTGGTTGCTGCACTTCCATTGAAGAAATAGGGAAGGTCAATTCTTTCAAAGCCGCCACATTAAAGCTAGCTTGATTGACAGATTTTTTTGTAATCCTAGGAATCTGGTGCAAAAAAGCCTCCGAAGAAAGATAGTAGAACGCATAACGGCTATCAACCAAATTTTTATTAGGTCGCAAACACAGCAAATTCATGCCATGAATAATCGTTTCCCCCTCATACTTTTCATAACGGGCGACTTTTCCTAAGTGTGTTTCACTGTTGATGTGGGACATCAAAATATCACCATCTTGCAAAACATAATCAGAATACTTTGTGATATCTGTTATGCCGGCATAACCCATTTTGTCTCGATCAACAGTTCGATTAGAAATTGTTTCTATACGGGTAATCGGATATCCTGAATCATCCAGTCCCTGCTTGATATTTGCACCGTTGCGAATTAAAGAAAATGCATCTGCGATTTTGTCCATTACAACATCCCCTCCAGTTCGGCGAGACTTTCAGTGATCTGCATTTCCAATTCATGCAGCTCCGCCATAATCTCGCTGGTGGGCGGGTACTCCACGGGCTTATACTCCGTCTTTTTGTATTTATTGATAGACAGGTCATAGCCATTTCCTACGATCTCTGCCATGGGCACGAAGAAGGATTTTTCCGTGCGCTGGCGATCTTTTTCTGCCTCCGGGTTGCGGAAACGGGCAATGATGTCGGGAATGTCATTGTCGGCCACCGGGCTGCGCTTATCGTCCAACGAGAAGCCGTCGGCGGTCATATCATAGAACCACACATTGTCTGTACCACCATGGCTGGTCTTGGTGAAGATGAGCACGGCGGTGGACACGCCTGCGTAGGGCTTGAACACGCCGGAGGGCATGGAGATCACGGCCTCCATCCGGTTGCTGTCTACCAGTTCCTTGCGGATGGCTTTGTGAGCGGTGGATGAACCGAACAGCACACCGTCCGGCACGATGCAGGCGCATCGTCCGCCGATGCGCAGCATCCGCAGGAACAGCGCCAGAAACAGCAGCTCGGTTTTCTTGGTCTTGCAGACTTTCAGCAGATCTGCCGAAACGGTGTCGGCATCCAGACTGCCCTTGAACGGTGGATTGGCAAGAATCAGAGAATACTTCTCCTTGTCCGGGTTCTGGTCGCTAAGGCTGTCCCTGTACTCGATAAAGGGGTTGTCGATGCCGTGGGTCATCATGTTCATGGCGCCGATGCGGAGCATGGTGCGGTCCATGTCATAGCCGAAGAACATGTGGTTCATGTAGTGATCTTTCTTCTGGCGGTTGAAGAAGATATCTTCCTTGCGGTGCTCCTTCAGGTATTCACCCGCAGAAACAAGGAAGCCGGAAGTGCCGCAGGCCGGATCTATAAAAACGCTGTCTTTGATACAAACAGAAAAAGCCTTCTCCGGCACATAAGTGCTGAAAAAGGCTTGAAACAAAGGGCTTTCGAGGTTCCGCTGTGTTTTACAGCAGAGCTTCGAAAGCCCTTTTTCTGTGTATTCGATTGTTGCTGGCCGGTTCTGCGGCCTTTGAAACTTACCCCTCAAAGCCATCTGCTGGAGGAATAATTAAAAAGTGTGGAATAATTAAAAGGTTCAGTAACCTCTATATTTCCTTGCGTTTCTTTGAATCAGTTCATGTATTTCCTTGACATCGATGACACTCATCATCGTATTCTGACCATCTACAAATCTGCGAGCACCACGGGTAACATGTCCAGTTGTTACGAGAATCGCTTTGTTTATTTGATCAGCCGACTGGACGCCATATAGAGAACGAACGATATTAACGCCCACAGAGTTCTGGCGTCCGTAGCGTTTACACTCGATATAGAAAACGACCGGCTTTCCCATCTCATACTTTGTTGCGATTATATCACGGCCACCATCTCTGGTTTGTTGTGTCAGCTTTGTTTCAAAGCCTTCATCTTGAAGCACCCGTTCGATAACCGCCTCAAACTCTCTGGGAGAAATGTCGTAGATCAACTCACGATTCTGGGCGATGTCCATGATGATCTGCTCCACCCGTGTAAACGCAGGGTATGCATCATCGAGGTCAAAATCATCTTGGCTATATATGACTCCCATGTGCGGCTCTTCCTCAAACCGCCCGCCAGTTATTTCACTATCTTCATAGTTGAATGCACCTATTGGGTACTCGTAGCCAGATATTCTGAAGGAGATTTCATTATCGCATTGATCACATTCAATGTATCCCTCGTGACGGAATTCGATTTCTTCACCCATCCTATTATCGCCACGATCATATACATAGGACTCAAAATCAAAATCCTCTTTGTGTATTCCAGTGACTTTTCCGCACCTACTACAGCGGATAAAAACATCTTCTAAGAGTTCCATCATATGCTGATCCCCGTATTTCAATTGGCATTATTCTTCAAAATCTCAAAGGCCTGTTTTATCTTTGTCGCCATTAGCTTTCTCCGCTCGATCAGGAAATCCTCATAGGACATGTTTTCCCAGCCGTGCGGAAGAGCATTTTCTTCCTCCATTTTCTGGATTTCTTCGGGGCTGCGACCCTCACAAACGACAGGATAATAAATCGCAGGAGCCTCATCGAGTATCTCCATATTATCTTTCCAATCGATGAAGGCATAGTTAGCCATCTGGTTGATCTTGGCATCGTTATATCCCAGCGTCTTAAGATAAGCCTTCGGGAACAGGTGATGCTTCTCCAGAGACTTTCTCTTGCCGTCAGTACCGGGCTCGAACAACTTGCTGACGAGCAAATTACTTTTTGAGAACAGGATTTTAGCATTCAGAATGTTCAAGGCGGCTACATAGGCATTCCACGCATTATTGCCTCGGCCTGATACTGCCAGACCCTCAGAACCAATAAGGGTAATGTCGAAGTAGTCGTTTGTAAGCCGTTCCACAACCCTCGACAGAATGAACCGCTTGTATTCTTCCAACGTCGTGAGCTCCTTGATAGAGTTCAGGTGGTTTTCAACCGTGGATTCAAACGATCCAGTATATAGCGACACCATAGACGCATAGAAGAACCATAGCGAGGTAAGATGCATGTTTTCGTTATATGATGCATTAAACCTGTACTTTGCGATGAGGTAGAACGCATATGTATAATAGATTGCGTTTCCCGAAAGAATCAGATCACCAGACAGATAACCGGCATTCATGATAGATTTCAAGAACTCGTGCCAGTTATGAACGTTGAGAACGTCTGGGAGCTTTGCCTTCAGCACATCGAAACGCTGATCACGCAGAGTTTCATCAACAGCACCTTTTTTGTCGAAGTCAGCTCCACGAAGCAGCTTGTATCCATATTTCAAACGAGCTCGGTCAAAAGCATACGCCATAACCACACGAATGACATCCTGCGCTGTGACCTCGGTAAGCTGGTTGTACGATGTAATTTTGTCCTTGGAGGGGTATGTAGACTCCATGCTGAACTGCTCGATCTCTTTTCGACCCTCATCCCAATAGAGCGAGAGGAGCGTCAGAATAAAGTCATTCTGCTTCAAAGCAACACCGCCGGAATTGACACGAACAAAGATCTCTGAAACATCCTCTTCCTCAGCGTTGGCCTTGATATCAAATACCGGAAGCGTGTGTTGTTTCAAATTTGAAAGCGCAGTGATGTTTTCGGAAATCAGATCTTGTTCCTCGTCGCTCAGCGTTTCACCTTTGGAGGACCGATATTCATCCAGCCTCTTGGTAAAGTTGATGATCAGCTTTGTAATATTCGATGTAGTGAACACTTCGCTGATGTTGTAGATCCATTCAGGGTCTTTTTTCGTCGCCTGATAACCAACCTCGAACTTATTCTTCACCGGGCAGTAGGAAATCACGATAGACTTCTCGTCGTATTTTGAATTGATGACCTTTTTCCCTTTCATAACGGCATAAAGGGAGGTCAGTCTCTGCTGGCCATCAATGATTACCTGCTTCGGAGATTCATAGTTGTGGGTGTCTGTTCCGATGGTTTTCTTCTTTTCAAGCGTAGGACACTCCCACAGCATCAAATAACCGATGGGGTACCCGCACATCATGGAATCGAACAAATCACGCACCTTTGAATCCTTCCAGATAAACGGCCTCTGAAGTTCCGGAAGGCCAAGTTCTCCTGTATCGATCTTTTCGATCAACTGATTGACTGTTAAAGTCGTGTTGCTAAATATCTGTTGCATTCACCGTTCCTCCTGCTTAATCTACGAATAAGTTCGGGATATCGTGTAGTCTATCTTACTTTTACACATTACCGCTTTCAGCTATAAACAGCTCCGGCATGTTGTATAGTACACTCGACGCCTCTGTTCGAGCGTTAGTATTTGAGCATTCAAGCAATGCCGTGCTCAGATGCCATTTTCCATCCGGCCCTTCGATAATAAACTCATCCTTGTTGTTCCGGATATATGTGGATACCTCACGAGAGAATCCGTTCCGCTGAAGAAGGATTGTTATTGGATTCGTCGTTCCGTATTCTACAAATTCGTACCAGTTGTTATCAAACTCCTTCAGCTGATGGACCGTCTTATACTCATTCGAGAAGCGAAGGAAGTAGTTTGAAATACTGAACAGCACAATGTTATCAATGACCTCCAAGGTGTCGGCAAACACGATATTGCGGTGCCGGAGTCCATCGTCATAGTATTCTTTCTGGCCTCGGTTCACCCAGAAGTTATCCCGGTGCTGCTGCCGGTACTCCAGTGCCTTTTTCATGATATTGCTAAGGCCAGTACCTTCCATCCATTGAATAAGAACAACCGCATACCAGCGCAGGAGCGTCGGCTTTCCGAGTGTGGAGGCTTCATACTTTCCCCATTTGAAGATCCGACTCAGCTTTTCAAGGAAAGCCAAAACGTCGTCATAGTTGAACCTGCCATCTACACGGTCAGGGTATTTCAAGCCCATTGCGATAGCGGCACGTAGGTTTTTCGTCTGATCCACCGAGGTGTTGATATCATCATCCGGTTCTGTGAACGGATCAGTAAAGGCTTCTCGTATTTTCGCTTCGTCCTTGGGTGTCAGCAGATTAGAGAACTCACGCCTTACAAGGCTGTCGTTGTCCTGCATAATATCCCGTAAAAGAATGAGGGCAAACTTACGCATCATTACATAGGCTTCCTCTGACTGTGCGTCATTTCTTTTTACGAGTTCAATATTGCCCTGCAGTAGTGCCTCGACGACATATTTCTTTTCGGCGTTTGTTAGGCTCTTCGGTCCAGCCTCGATAGAAAGCGTTTGCTTCGGGACCTCTTTCTTCAAAAGGTCCACATAGTCTTCCTGTTTCAGCTTTTCACCCTGCGAGACGAAGAATACATTCCCGTAAAGGTTGAAACGGATGCGTCCGACACGTCCTATCAGGTTTCGGAAGTCAACCGGCGTCATCACCTTTCGGAAAATCTTGTTATCGGTAATGAACAGATTATCCGCTGGGAGGTTGACACCCTCAAGTAAGGTGCTGGTACAGAATATAGTCGTGATTTTGCCACGACGGAACATGTCCTCGATACGCATTCTGATGGCAGCTGGTAGGTATCCAATGTGATATGCGACGCCCTTTTTTATAATCTGGGCCAAATAGTAGTCGCCGTGAACTTCATTCGTGATATCCCTTGCCAGTGCATTCAGGTCATTATCCTGAATTTCCGAAAGCTGATCTGCAAAAGCAAGCGCATTTTCAATCGCCTTACTTCTACCGTTGCAATAAACGATGGTCTGCTGCTTTCGCTCAAAGGGGATTTCCCGGTTTATTCTTTCAAACATCAGAAGGAACGAAACCAGAGAAGCGTTTCTGTCTTTAATTTCCGCAAGGTAATCCAACTCACCGGTATGGTCGTTATATACGCTGACTGTGAAATTGTTGAGGTCGATGCTGAACTTAATCTGGGCCACCGGTGAAAAAGTGGAACATAGGTGGCTATCATCACCGTCGGTTTCGATGTCTGTCAGCAACTTTAGATATACCTCTGGATTTGGAATATTAGGTGAGGCAAAGACGAAGTGCGGCTTCTTCTTCCTTTTGAGAAGCATATCCACGGTTTTATAGTAGAACGGCCCACGGCTATTTTTTCCGGACAGTTTGTGCGCTTCATCGATGAATAGATAGTCGATTTGCAAATCCGGTTTGCTGATGAGCAGATATAACAGTCGTTCCGGAGTCAGCACAAGTATGAAGTTATGCTTGCCCTCCAAAGCGATATCCCCGGCGGCGGTGACCACCTTATAATTGTGCTCCGACAAAAGGTTCTTAAGGTCCTCGTCAATGACCTGCTTGTAGATCTCATTGATCAGTGCCTTTGTTGGGACAATCAGGGCGAAGTTCATTTTTACCCCATGCTGTATCTGGTCCTTGATGTACATTCTCATGAGGAAGGACTTACCCATAGATGTCGGACCGGAATAGCTGAAGTGATCATCCGAGAGATGATCGTAAGCATTTTTCTGTGCGCCGAAGAACTGAAGTTCCGGTGCTGCAGGAATTGTCAAATAATCATTCTGGTATTCAGCGAAGAAACGCTCTAATGCGGTCGTGCCGTAAAAGTCGCTATCGATTATCCTTCTTGCCTGATAGTTCCCGGTGTTTGCGAACACTGATCCGGCATAGAACTTTACATCAGGATTGTCCGGGTACAGAGAATACAGCAGGATGATTATCTCCTGCGCCCACATTTTATGCTTGTCCCGGTTCATCGCATGTGTCGACTTGGACAGCAAGTCGGCAAACCGCAAGGCCGACACCACATCAATTTCCCGCATCTGCCGTTTATCAGTGAGGTTAAATTTGGTGATGGCATAGTTATAAAGGATGTCGTCGTAGAGTTCATTCAGGAAGGGATTGTTGTCAATGTCCCCGAAAATGGCATCGCCAAGGTTATGCAGTATTTGATTGCTCAAGGTCTGCCACCCCCATTCATCACACGGTCCATGATTTGTGTTTTTTCAGCATCTGCATCGTTGAGTGGCAGAATGTAGAAATAAAACGAGTGGTTTCCGAGGCCAAGGGCATTAATCTTGCTGGCTATATATGCCGCATGATTGCGAATATCTGTATCCATTTTCTGAGTCAGTGCACGTCGGAAGTCTACCGCACTGTAATTAGCAGGATTGAGACCGAGATTATACGCAAGGAAAACGCCATAGGCTGTATCATACGGGATCGACTGTCCTTTACTCGGAATAAGCAGGTCTTTGATTTTCTGAACCGTGTCTTTATCAAAGGACTTGCTGAATACCGTGTTTTCAGCAAGGGTGCGCTCCTGTGTGCTTTGCTTTTCGATCTCAACAATAGCGTCGAAGGCAGTGTCAACAGCTTTTTTCATATCACCCACAATGCTGGAGGTGCCAAACACCATATGGTAATACGGCATTCCAAATTTCTGCTCCAAAGAGAGAAGATGAATTCCGTCACATTTGCTTCCGTATTGTTTGGCTCCGGTTTGAAGTTCCACCTTGCTCATGATTTTCGGAGCACCAAGTACCTGCTCCAAAAACACATATAACAGAATTTCACCGAGGTCATTCCCTGTACCTTTTTGTCCGGGATTGCCATTCCGCTTCATAATATCAAGGGCATCCATACCAACGCTATATGCATCACCCTCAATATTGTATTCCTCGATCTGTGCGCGGGAAAATACATATAGTCCGATATTTCTTCTCAAAAACTGCTCCAGCTTATCGGATGAAAAAGCATTATTGTTGACATTCAGGTGAAATAAGCGCAGTTGTTCTGGGTTTTTAAGTCCTAACGTCTCAGTATGAGTCACTTCGGTAAAAACCTCGTCGAAGTGTTTTCCTCTCAATGTTTTGTCAAAAGAATCGCTCATTGCCCTCCCACCTTTCGGTATCTATTCTTTTTCTCCTAAGCTGTATTGTTAAACAGTTTCATTGTTATGTCGATAATTATGGTTGTTGCGCGGTATCCTGATTTCCCTGATTATGCTCCTGCTGTGGCGGCTCATATGGCTTTCCATCCTTATTATAGGTCAGATTAAATACAAGGTCGGACAGCCATTTTTTGAACGAAGGATTGTCTTGGAACTGTTTGAACAGCTCCATATTGTCAGCCATGATTGCAAAGATGACCTGCTGCAAAGCCCTCTCGCTTTCAAGCCGCGCACTCTGCTCGTCGGAGTTCTTCATGGCGTTCTGATATTTTTCATCCCTCGATACCATCGCAGGAATTTCAAGAATCTGTCTGCGCACATTATCTGCATCATTCCAGCTGATATTGCCGAACATATCGTTGAAATTCGACAGAATGACTGAAAGCAAATCCATCTCCGGCTCAACAATATGACCTACTTTTCCTGCCGGTACCGGATCAACTTCTGTATCTGAATCTTCCAGCTTGATGGACATAACCTCACGTGCCTCGTTGCGATAGCTTTCAAGGTCTATCGTTTCAAGAATACCCTGCGAAAGATCGTCCTCTCGTGGTGACGGCAGCTTCGGTATCAGCAGATTGAGGAAGATGGATAGCCTCTCCCAGTCGGCATTGCCATACGGCAAAATTGCTCCGAGAAAGCCATAGGTGCGCACAAATGACTTTGCTGCACTCTTAAATTTGATTTGATCATCTGTATCAAGCTGTTTATAGATGGCAGTGCAGGCATCGAGGGTCTGGTCGAGTTTATCACGGTCTGCACCGTCAAGATACAGATTTACCAGTCGCTCCACATCCTCATTGGTGAATATCTGATACTCATCCATAATTGCAACGAGGTCATACAGCTTGTTCGGGTCGGTTTCGCCGGACAAAATCGTCGTGCGATAATACCGAGAGAAAGACTCCTGAATCATCTCCGGCTTGTTTGCAAAGTCCAGGACAAAAGTGTCATACTTTTTCGGGCAGCAGCGGTTAAGTCGGGAAAGCGTCTGCACAGCCTTGATATCATAGAGCATCTTATCCACATACATGGTGTGGAGCAGCGGCTCGTCAAAGCCCGTCTGAAACATATCCGCAACGATGAGAATGCGATACGGGTCCTTTTTGAATTCTTTCGGTATCTTAGCATCAGGAAAACCGTTCAATCCGGCAGATGTAAGCGGCGGTTCTTGCCCCTGGTATTTGTTCTCCCCGGAAAAGGCGATAATTGTCTTGTATGGGCTGTGCCTGTCCGCAAGGCATTTATTGATGGCATAGTAATACTCAATGCAACGGGGGATGCTGGACGTCACAACCATCGCACGTGCCTGCCCGCCGATTTTCCCTTTTGCAATGACCTGCTCGTGGAAGTGGTCAACCATCATAGCCGCTTTCTTGGCAATGGTGTAGCTGTCGCTTTCCACAAAGCTTCGGAGTTTCTTCTGCGCCCGCTTTTTATCGAACATCGGATCGTCCTCGACGGTTTTCATCAATTTATAGAAACTGTCGATGGGCGTATAGTATTTCAGCACATCCAGAATAAAGCCTTCCTGGATGGCTTGTTTCATGGTATAGACATGGAACGGTCTGTGCTTGATGGTATCACCATCCTGATACGGAACACCGAAGGTTTCCAGTGTTTTGTTTTTCGGCGTAGCGGTGAACGCAAAATAGCTGGCATTATTCAGCAGTTTGCGTCCCTCCATCATGGCGTTGATTTTATCTTCATTATCCATTTCGTCATCGGAAGCAAGGCCGGAGAGCGCAAGGTTCATCTGCGCAGAGTTTCTGCCGCTCTGCCCGGAGTGCGCCTCGTCTATGATGATGGCAAAACGGTTATCCTTGTGTTCAGCTCCAATCTGCGGAACGATATACGGAAACTTCTCAATCGTGGTGACGATAATGCGCTTTCCGTCCGTGATTGCTTTCGTTAGATCGCCGGAGTGCTCTGCCCATGCCACAGTATTGCCGACCTGCATGAACTGCTTGATGGTATCCCTAATCTGCTTATCCAGGATGCGGCGGTCGGTGACAACAATAACGGAATCCAGCATCGGATGTCCATCCAGCTCAAGTCCAATGAGCTGATGGGCAAGCCATGCGATAGAGTTGGATTTTCCGCTGCCTGCACTGTGCTGAATGAGATACTTTTTCCCGACGCCGTTTGTTTTCACATCTGCAAGGAGTTTTGTAACCACATCCAGCTGATGATAGCGCGGAAAAATCTGCTTTTCCTTTTTCTTCTTCGTCTCCTCATCGACCTCAATAACCACCTGGGCATAGTTCTCGATGATGAGTGACAGCTTCTCCTTGGTAAGAATATCCTTCCAAAGGTAGTCGGTCATGATGCCATCGGGATTGGGCGGGTTTCCGGCACCATCGTTGTAGCCTTTGTCGAACGGCAAAAACCAACTGTCCTTTCCCGCCAGTTTCGTGCAGAATTTGATACGGGCATCGTCCACGGCAAAATGCACCATGCAACGCTTGAAGGAGAATAGCATCTCCCTTGGATCACGGTCTGTCTTATACTGCTCCACAGCATCGTCTACATTCTGCTTTGTAAGCTGATTTTTCAGTTCAAATGTGATAACCGGTAAACCATTGATGAACAAGCACATATCCAGCGCCAGTTTGCTTGCATCCTGCGAGTAGCGTAGCTGCCGGGTGACGCTGAAAATGTTCTTTTCAAACATTTCCCGTGCCTTGGCATTGTTCTCGGTCGGCGTAAGATAGAACATGATAAGGTCAACCGGATACACCTTGATGCCGTTGCGCAGCACATCAATAATGCCGCGTTTGGCAAGCTCCCCCTGCAAGCGGTTCAGAAATTGACGCTTTTTCTGCTCGGATTTGAATACACCAAGCCTGTCCATCTGCTCCGGCTGTGTATTCTGCAGGAAACGGAAGAGACGAGTCTCATCAATGGCATATTCTTTGTTATAGTCGGCATTGTTGCCCTGCTCATAGCCGTTATGTTCAACGAGCCATTTTACGATAAGAGATTCAAAGCCTTTTTCCTTTGTATCGGTGACCTCCATCTTGCTCAGTCCTCCTTCGCTTTTTTCTTTGCTGTTTTTTCGACTTCCTTTATGGTTTGCAGATACGCTTCCTCAACAGGAGAAAGGTTCTGCACCAGAAAACGCTGATACTCCTGGTTTGCCTTTTCCATTGCTTGTTTGTGGCTGACCTTACCCGCACCGACCAGAAGCTGTTCTCCGGTGGAGGAAAGTACCCGATCCAGATGCTCCACATAGTCGCTCATATGCATGGGGCGGTGGCGCATCGCCTGTACCTCTGCAAAATCGAAATATCCGGAAACGATGCCGTTCAAAATCTGCAATTCTTCTTCTGTCAGGTAGTTCTTGGCAATGCCGATGTCTTTTGCTGTCGGAAAATCGCCGGAGAAGGCAGTCAGACCCATAAACGGCTTATCTGCGTCAGCCCGCTCATAAATAACCTCCGCAGCCGTATGTCCATGCGCGGCATAGTGCAGCTTGTTCTGCACCATTTTGAAAAATGCCACGGATTCCGAACTTCTCGGATCATAGTCCACGCTGGTAGCATACAGGTCAAGCACCTGCCGGTACATAACCTTTTCGGAGGAACGGATATCCCGGATACGGGCGAGAAGCTCTTTCCAGTAGTTTCCGCCGCCGAGTTTTTTCAGACGGTCATCATCCATCGTGAAGCCCTTGACCATGTACTCCTTCAACCGCTCTGTTGCCCAGCGGCGGAAGTGAGTGGCAATCATGGATTTCACACGATAGCCAAGTGAGATGATCATGTCGAGATTGTAGTACGGAATCTCTCTGGTGACCTGCCTGTTGCCCTCGGTGCGAACCTGTCGGAATTTCCGACAGGTTGAAGCCTCGTCCAATTCACCCTCCTCGTAAATATGTTGAATGTGCTCCACGATGTTGGTGCGGGAGGACTGAAAAAGCTCTGCCATCTGCTGTTGGGTCAACCACACGGTCTCATCCACAAAGCGGACGTCTATTTTTGTATCTCCGTCTTCGGTCTGATAGATAACGATATCGCCCTGGTTTTCTTCAAGAGCGAGGCCTTTTGTATCAGCCATACTCAATCCTCCTGTTCCTCGGTTTCTTCTTCGCAGTCCTCGTTGTTGTCGTCAATGGTTTCTTCCACATATTCGTATTCGGGGATTTCAATATCGCGGACATCAATTTCTCCGGTGACGGTGTCTGCGATAAGACGTACTCGGTATTCTCGTAGTACAGAAATCTCATCGGCTAAAACAGCTATCGCTTTCTTGACCTGGTTAATAATCTCATTTATCCTTGCGACAGCTTTTTTCTGCTCCTCGACTCCCGGAAAGGCAATGATTGTACTTCCCAAAGCCGTTGGATAGATATGAACAATGATATCGCCCTTGCCGTTGATGTATCTGTGCTTTAATGCGGCTTGACTATAAAGCTGATAAAGCAGATACTCAACATTTATCCCTTCATTTGGATGAAAAACAATAACATCGCCGCCTACCGCAACAATCTCATCGCCTGTGTACAAGATGGACTTTCCTATTTCGTCCTTTGTTTCTCCTGTTCCAGCCATAACAATATCGCCTTTTGAAATTTTACGTGAAGCGGAATAGGCTGCGCCATCAATGCTGTGGTTAATCACAGCAGTTTTATATTCATACTGCGTGTATATATCACCATATAGGATAGCCGGACACCCTTCCTCCTCGACAAGGTTTTCTCTTGAAAAACCGCCACCCTTAAAAAATGTGCCAAGTTGCTTAAGGCGAACCGTCTCTTCCACGGGATATGCGTATAGTTGCTTTTCAATTTCCGCTTGCATAAACTCCTTCAAGGCGGCTATTTGCTTTTGCTTTACACCAATCAGCCTATTGATACTCGAAACCTTCCAGTCCAGAAAGCGCACAATCTGATCCTGCTCCTCGCGGGGAGGGATGGGAAGGAGAATGGATTTCATTTCGCTGTATCTTGTTGTCCAAAGGTCAGATACGATACCGCGACCATTGCGATAATATTCCTCTGAAAAAGGCTGACTTCGCATGAGAAAATGAACATATCGATTATTCATTTTCTTCCTCGGTTGTAAAACTATGTTGATTAAAGACACCGAACCATCGAGTTCTGAAACACCACAGGAGCCTTTTCTGTCAGAGCGGCTGTTGATTACAAAATCTCTGGCACGAACCAGCTTGCGATTATCGCCAGCATCTGTTTTGACCGCAGTCTCAAGTTGCGGAACAACACCAATTTTTGCAACAGAAAGCGGTGCATAATCTTTATCAGACACTTTTACCTTACGCTCAGAAAACAATGCTCCTATTTTCTTGCAATCCCAATGAGTAGGTAAACGACCCAACCATGTTGCTTGAGAGGTTACATAGTCTGCATATTTCTGCATTTATTGAATCCCTCCCATTATTTCTGTCAACAAACCGTCGGCTTCTTTTTCAAGCGCAGTCAAGGAGGAAAGGATATCACTCATATCCCGTAGCTCCACGGGCTTGTAGAAATACTTTGTGAAGCTGATTTCGTAGCCGATCTGCGTTTTCTTTTCATCCACCAATGCATCCGGCGCATAGGTCAGCACTTCATTCTGCATAAAGGCATCAATGCCGCCCTCATAGGTGAAGGGAATGTTCTCCGTGTCGCGCAGGTCAACGTCCGGCTCACCGTCAATCGGCTTTGCAGTCGGATCCTTCTCTGTGATAAAGGGACGCACCTTTTTCAATACGGCGGCTTTCAGCCCGGTGGCTTTGGCAAATGCCGCCCAGTCGTCCAGCGGCGCAGTTTCGGCAGCCTTTGTAATGGCCGAAGTCACGGTTTCATATTCATCCGCCTTCTTGAACAGGTCGGCAGGAATCGTGCGGTCGGGGTATATGTGCAGACGGAGCGGGCGTTCCACCGTCACATTCCAATAGGCAAATTCATCATTATTGAAAACCATGCTGACATCGCTTTCTTCCATGTCGAGGAAAATGCGAACGATCTCCTTGCGAATGTCGTGCGTGAATTCGCAGTTTTTCTTGCCCATATTCTTGCGCAAAGATTCTTTCATCGCCGTAGCGTCAATAAGCTGTATTTTCCCCTTGCGGCGATCTTCCTTCTTGTTGGAAAGCACCCAGATGAATGTACCGATGCCTGTATTGTAGAACATATTCTCCGGCACGGCGATAATAGCTTCCACCAAGTCATTCTCAATCATATAACGGCGGGCATTGCTTTCGCCGCTGCCTGCGTCTCCGGTGAAGATGGACGAGCCGTTATGTACTTCTGCAATGCGGCTGCCCAGCGGCGTGTCCGTTTTCATCTTCGACACATTGTTCAGCAGGAACAGGAGCTGCCCGTCACTGGTGCGCGGGAGCATGGTAAGCTGTTCGCCGCCTTCAAGATAGGCGTTGAACCTGGTGTCGAGAATCTCCTTTTTGCCGCCCATCTTATCGGCGTCTGTTTTCCAGCTCTTGCCGTATGGCGGATTGGAGAGCATGAAATCAAACTGCCGGGTGGCGTTTCCGTCCAGTGACAGCGTCGAGCCGTAGCTGATGTGATCTGCCTGTTCGCCATCGCCCTTGAGCAGCATATCTGCCTTGCAAATGGCATAGGTCTCCGGGTTGATCTCCTGCCCAAACAGGTGAATGGAGACATTCTTTCCGCGCCGTGCCGCCAATGTCTGAAGCCGTTCCTGCGCCACGGTGAGCATACCTCCCGTTCCGCAGGCTCCGTCATAGCAGGAATAGGTGGCGTCCTTGATCTGATCGGCAATCGGCATGAAGATAAGGTCGGCCATCAGTTCCACAACATCACGGGGCGTCCAATGTTCCCCGGCTTCCTCGTTGTTTTCTTCGTTGAAACGGCGAATCAGTTCCTCGAAAATCGTGCCCATGCCGTGATTGTCCAGTCCCGGATGCTTGAGGATGGTTTTCTCTTCATCCTTATAAATCGGATTGGGACTGAGGTTAATATCCGAGGACACGAACTTTTCAATCACCGCACCGAGAATGTCCGCCTCAATCATGGTATCAATCTGATTGCGGAATTTGAACTTCTCTAAAATCTCCTTCACGTTCGGAGAAAAGCCGTCCAGATATGCCTCGAAATCTGCTTTCAGAGTCTGTTTCTTTGCTCTGCTGGTCAGATCCTTCAGCAGAAAAGGAGATGCATTGCAAAATGCCTGTCCTGCGGCATTGCACAGTGCCGGCCACTGGTTGTCAATATCTGCGGCGTCTAACTTTTCCTTCATTTCGAGCACAGCAGGCTTGGTATCTTCCAAAAGGGCGTCCAGACGACGGATAACCGTCATCGGCAGAATGACATCGCGGTATTTGCCGCGCACATAAATATCGCGCAGGCAGTCATCTGCGATGCCCCATATAAAACTTACTATTTGATTATGAACTTGATTGTCCATGTTCTAATTCCTTTCTTGCCTCATTTATGTTGGCTATCAAGCTACTTTTATCATACAACAAATACTGTCCCCTAAAACGGTCTTAATCTTCAGCTTTGCTATCATCGGCAGCGCCGCCGGAACGAATCCAATCATCCACCTCTGACAGCTTGAATTTCCACAGCTTACCCACTTTATAGGCTGGCATATTTCTTTTAGCGATCCACTGCAAAATGGTTTCTCTGCCAACGCCAAGGTATGCTTGGACTTCTTTCAATGTTGACCATTTTTCAATGTTCTCGTTACCCAATTTAGTTACCTCCAGATCTCTTAAATGTCTTGTTCTCTACTACAATCGTTACATTGAATGGGCTTGAATAGTTTGGGTAGCACTCTTTATTGTTTTTATCAACCATAACCCAATGACTTTCAAAAGCGTCCTCATCGCCACGGGCATCGAATTCAACCGACACAACAGCTCGTCCATTTGGAGCCGTATCCGGTATGTCAATTGACAGCTGCATGGCACATGGAGTGATAGAATCCTCGTTTATGCAGATAAGCCTTCGGCCCGTCCATGCGACCTTACCAGAGTTAAGTAGTTTCCATGTGTGGGTGAAGTGCTCGTAAAAATCAACGACATGTCGCCGGTCGGCAGATGCCGTTTCAATCCAGAAAGCATCTCCATCATAGAGCGGCTTATGGAATGACGGCTCGTCCGTTTCCGGCTGGGACAAATACTGCTGATAGTTCGTCGCTACGACATCAGCATCGGAATCCGGCTCGTGTATGATTATCTGAAGCTGGTCAGCGAGGGCTTTTGTCAAAGCCGAAGCATTTATATCTGCGTCCGTTGGGATCGTGAAGTAGTTCATCACGGTTCTGACGGACGCTTTTTTTATATGCTCCGACAGGTACTTCGCAAGACCGGTAGTATTTATCGGATTTGGAAAAGAGCTTCTGTGGTTCCTCGAAAGAAGCTTGCCGCCATTGAACAGTTTTACCCCGTAATTTGAGTTGCTATAGGCACCTTTCTTTGTAAAGGAGTAGCTACTGCCTGCAGCTTTAAAGACGTCAATTACAAACGCATCTTGATTTGGTACGCCTTCTGTAGAGTTGTATATACCCCTGCAAAAATGAGCGAAATCTATGCAAATCACCCCTTTCAGAAAAAGTCCTATCAAAAGTCCTGAAAGTCCTTTTTTCATGGTCCTTGCGCTTATAGGAAGTCCTTTTTCATCTCGGTATCTTATTAGTGGATGGCGGAGATGAGAGAGACTGAGCCGTCGGCCTGTGGACCTTGATATTTTATTATATCACACTCGAGCCTAAAAATCAATAGCATTGGGCAATAACAGGCACAAACCGACACAAACTCACTTTCAAGCAATCGCCATTCAACAGAAGCCGCCTCTCAGCTCGTTCACCGGCCATGAACGATCCGGAGCTGAGTGGTCGGCAGCATCAACAGCCTACTATCCGGATTAGGAAGCTGAACCTGACAAGGAGGGACAAGCAGTGACAAAGCGTGAACGTAACAACTGGATCGTGAACATTGAAAACACCGCTGCTGCCATCGAGTCTCAGTTGGGCTCAGCAGTAGTTGAATCTGTTTTCAAACGCTACGGCGCACACGGCACTTGGGACCTTAACCCAAGCGACCTGCCTGAAATTTTCAGCGAACTGTACGCCATCGAAGTGGATCTCGACTAAAAAACTGTCCTGAGCAAGACAGAAAACTGCTCACCGTCAGGGACTGCACCGACTGATCACCGGTGGCTCAACGGTTCCTGACGGCCACAAGTAAATATCATCAGCTGCCTTTTGAGCGGGAAGCTGCAGACCGGAACGGAGAAATCTCCGTCGGGACTGTGGTTGGATTTCTATACCCATTTTGCAGCTGACCATGAAGGTTTCCTCCGTTCCAAGCAAATCGAACGGAGGAAATTTTCATGCAAAACAACGACAAGAAGTACTTTATCCCGGTCGACGGGACCCCTATCGAGGTCAGCGAGGAAATTTACAGGGCATACTACCAGCCCATCTGGAACACCCGCTACCATGCCCAGAAGAACGGCGAGTGCCGCTGCACCAAGGCCCAGCTTTGGAAGTGTGACGGTGTTTGCCCCGGCTGCCCGTTATACGCTGCCGGTAAGAAGGTTTCCATCGACACGCCTATCGGCGGCGAGGAAAACGAGCTTAACCCCATAGACGCAGCAACGCCTCTCAACCACATCGGCTCAGAGGCGTTTTTCTGTCTAGTTGTTATTCCATTTGATAATCCCGCAAGCAAAGCCGAACCAATCCAGATGATCTATGGCCATTTTTTGAAGCGAACTCATCTGTGGCAGCTTCTTGCGCTTTCCGTCGGCAAATAGATTTTCTATCGCTTGCTCGGAATCGTTGCATTCGCCAATAATCATAAACAGCTGATAGAATTTTCTGATCCTTGACTCTGGAGAGAGTCTCTTGGCCATTTGCGGATAGAGTAACCAACTGTAACATAGGAATGCTTGAAACTGCTTTTTCGGGAATACCCGCATAAAGAAATCCTTTGCATCCTGCAACGACGCTGTTACCCGATCCGGCGAAAGATCAGCATTGCTCTGAACATGACAATTGATTACCGGTGCTCCATTTGGTAGCGATAGTTTCTGCTCTTTTGAGAAAGTCATATAGTGCTCGCCAATAGTCTCTTCATCAAGATAAATCATTTCAAAGGGCTGAAATTGCAAAACTCCAACTTTGAACATGTTGACATTCATTAAGTGACGAAACCAAATGACATCTTCCTTACTTATTCCGGCCTTCTCTGTTTTCTGATAATACAGGGTAGCACGAAGCGTAACATCTCTAAAGGTCTCGAAGATAATATCATCAGCAACCCCTATTGCCTTATACTCTCCATACGTCTTCTGTAACAGCCAAGTCATGACTGCAAGTCTTGTAAGAGGCATCCTCTTGCATAGCGGATAATCGAACCCTTCGCCTGAATAGGCGATGCATGCGATTTCAGCAATATCCGGCTTTTCCAGCTTTTCTTTTACAGCCCTCTCAATGTGGTCTGGGTATTGCAGTTCATTTAACAATCTTTCCAACGAGAGTGCCTGTTCATTAAACATGCCGGTGTGTTCTTTAACACGGGCTTTTTCTTTCAAATTATGAATCCTCCAGTTTTTTATTGGAGGGTCAAGTTTCGTGGGCCCTCCATACACGATTGTTTTTCATATATGATCACCCCTTTCGTCGGATTTGAATTGGATTATACCAGAGAAAAATGAACATTTCTACCAGCATAATCATCTCTGTAAGAGTTCCGCAGTATACTATTTCTCTTCAGACGGACAGATCTTCGGCAGGATCTCAAGAAAGTGCTGGCCGATCTTTTCTACGTCATAGCCGTTGGCCTCGCAGATTAACCGGACGGTATCTGGCAGCAAGATATGCCCCGTTGCTTTCTCCGCTTTGTACTTTTGCCACTCTTCGTATTCCTTATTTGTGATTTGCTTCATTTTGAGGGTCCTTCGTAAGTGTACTATCACAGCAAGAGTTTTCGCCATCCAGCCTTACAACCCAATCATTAAACTTTTCATCTGAGCCATCATATTTTGATTTTTGAATTGCCATTGATATCTGGGCAATGTCGCTATGATAATCCGACAAACCAGAAGTAGCCTTCAATTCAACATATTGTACTCTGTCTGATAATCCGTGAGCTGTCATTAGGAAGGGCTTATTCTCAATGGAATCATATATTTCTTGGTAGTCGGTTTTCATGCTTCTAAGAACTTTTTCAAACTGTTCTATGCGTTTTTGCGCATGAATCGTAAGTGAGGCAAGCATGACTAATTCGTACCGACAGATTTTTCGTATAAGTACCGGATTTAATTGCGGCGTTACTTGAGCAATCTCCTTCAACTCATCGGGGATGTCTTTATGGGCCACTTCTTTAGCAGCTACCATTAATGACTGTGGATTGTGAAAGGTCCAATTTCGCACATCGAGAAATTCAGAGAGAATTGCTGACACTTCTTCTGAGAGTGGTGATGAAACATACTTGTGTTTCTCCAGAATCTTGCGTAGATCTATGTATGAAAAAGAACTGCTCTGATGATCCGCTGTAAATTTTAGAATCTCACGCTGCCTATAAAGAAGCTTATCATTAACATCATCATATTCTTTAGCAGGAACATATTCTTCTTGGGTGCTTTCCAATAAGGATTCTGCCTCAGACGCATACTCCTTATATTTTTCAAGATTGACAGTCATCCCGGATATTAGCATTCCCAACACAAGACATGCATCTTCGGCACAGGTAATGCTAAACTGCTTGAATTGTTGCTTTGTTCCTCCAGACATGTTAAATACCTCCTATAAAAACAGCCGGGGCACCCTAACTTTCACAACTTACCTCTCAAACACCAACTTACCCCTCAGGCGGCAAAATCGGCGGAGGAAAAATTAAATTGTATCAATCTCGGTGTCTTTATATCGCAAATAATATCATCGGCTTTCGGGTCCATCAGATCCACCATCATGCGGATGATATGGCGTGGGGTGCGGAACTGACCGTTGAGACCGGACTGGCTGATTTTGCTCAACAGATATTCATAGGTGTCGCCCCGCACATCCACCGCCTGTGATTCATTCATCAGGCGGTAGATCTCGTCCAGCGCATCTACCACTTTGGATAGCAGAAGCGGCGTGGGCAGCTTGAAAATGGCATCGTCCATGTACTTGGAATAGGCGCTGTTCTTATCCCCGTGGAGGTTCTTGATGAACGGAAACACCCACTCCTGCATCACGCTGTACATCTTTCCGGCGGGGAAATCGTGGAATACACTCCACTTAAGCTGCTGGCCGTCGATGGTACGGTCACCGACCTGCACCTCATCCGCAAAAATGCTCTGATACGGCAGCCCCAGCATGGCAGCTTCTTTCGCCCGGAGATTGTCCGAATCATCCAAGTCGTGAATGAACATCAGATACGTGATCTGTTCGATCACATCCAGCGGATTTACCAGGCCGCCCGCTGCAAAAATATCCCAGAGACTGTCAATTTTGTTTTTCAGTTCGCCTGTAATCATGAATCCAATCCTCTCAAAGTCTTACAATTCTTTCTCTCTAAGCCAAGTTTTCTATTTAACCAGCACTTCCCACTTGCCGTATCTCTTGCCGTTCTCTCTGCGGATATAGTTCTTATCCTGCAAGGACTTCATGATCCGCTTCACGGTTGCGATGGACTTGCCAGTTGCGTTCACAAGCTCCTGCTGCTTGATGGTCGGGTTTTGTGCGATCCGCTCCAAAACAGCCAGTTCCTCCATCGAGCAGTTCAAAGTATCAAATTGATACTTTGAAATTTTGGGGCTGATACTTTTGGAAGTGCTTTTGTCCGCAAAATCAATGTGAACCTCATTCCTTGCTCAGATCTTCCGTCTTGAAGGTCGTATACCCCTCATAGTAGTAGCTGTGGTCGATGCCCTTCATAAAAACTTCACGGCTGTTCACGTTATCGGTCAGGGCCGCTTTCAGCAACACCTTGATCTCCACGTCCTTGATGGGGCTGCGCTCCATGGCCAGTAGGTAGTCCTCTTTATCGACCTTGCTCCAATCCACAACCTGTCCGATACCGGCTTTCAGCATCTGGTCAAGCCACAGGCGGGTGCTGCGGCCGTTGCCCTCTCGGAACGGGTGGGCGATATTCATCTCCACATACTTCTCGATGATCTCGTCAAAGGCGGACTGGGGCATCTTGTCGATGTTTCCAAGCGCCGCCTCCAGATACATCAGCGGCGCAAAGCGGAAATTGCCCTTTGCCAGATTCAACGTGCGCAGTTCACCGGCAAAGTCATAAATATCCTCGAACAGCGCCTTATGAATGGCTTGCAGTGACGTGAATCTGCCGGGTGCCAGCTTATCCAGAGCGCCGCTTTCAAACAGTTCCACGGCCTTCCTTTTGCTGATCCGCTCCTCCTCGCGGGCAAGCTCGGCGGAGTTGGTGATACCAAGTTTATTTTCAAGTGCCATTGTGGGCCTCCCTGCGTTTTATGAAATAGACTTTTAGTGTGTATTCCAAAATCGGTGCACAGCGCATCCTGCCTATACTCTTATAAAATAATTATACCATAAAACGCTGTATCCACAAGCAATATTTCGATGCTTGCGTCCCAGAAGCGGGAATTGATCGATATAACAAAAACGGGCGCGCAGCCTTGAGAAAGGAGGC
>QWCN01002719.1_pt1 | contig 22493 bp, 31 predicted proteins | sample 1972711 | NCBI WGS metagenome assembly QWCN01 (sample SAMN09866707, study PRJNA288562) | Human gut metagenome isolate term1_stool, whole genome shotgun sequencing... | isolation source: gut | host: Homo sapiens | place: USA: California
CGGAACGAAAAAAAAGGAAATCATATGGTGTAACCGTGCTATCAATACAGAAAAGCAACTTTCCTTGTTTTAGGAAAAAAATAATCGGCTGACTTCGCAGCCGGAAGGTGAGACTGGTAATAGCTGGAACTCACCAAAATCCTTTGTAATAACTGACCATTGTGAGGCGTTCAAAACCACAAGGATACGAAGCTGGAGCTGATGTGGCTAAACGAGGGCATTCAAATTTACTAGATCACCTGGCGGGCTGTCAAATTGAAAAAAAAGATGAAATAATTTTTCCGCTCAAAAAAAATGCTCCATTCCGGTTACATCCTATGTGTAACAATATTTAATAAAAATCTTATCAAAATGGAGGATAAACACATGAGTGTAAGGAACAAGGTTCAGTTAATCGGAAGACTTACAAAGGAGCCGGAAGCACGGGGACAGGAGGCTGCCAGATATACATTGGCTGTTGAAAAAGACTTCAAACCAGCAGATGGAGAGCCGACAGCAGACTTCGTTGACTGTATCTGTTTCAAGAAAAGAGCAGAGTATGCGTTGAGATATCTGCATAAGGGAGATCTGGTGGCAATGGAAGGCCGTATTTTCAACCAGAAGCCCTACCTCAAGGACGGAAATAAGGTATATCCTGGACTTGGGATTATGGTTGATTCCCATTCCCGTCTGAACTATCGAAAAGCTGATACGAATGGTACAGATGGTGCGGATGGAAGCAACGCCGTCCCGGATTCCGATGCCTTTATGAATATGGATGGAGTGGATGAGCCGCTTCCGTATTAATTCATCATACGGAGGAATAGCTATGAATAAAGTACTGGATATCCTTGATAGCATGGAGGAAATTCGCCAGAATGCTGCAGAACGGCCCCAGGACTATCCCGTAGACTACACCATTCGATTGTTTCAGGGTCTTGTTGCCGGAGCTTTTGGCTGTAAATCAAGGGAACAGTGGACTGCGGAATTAAAAGAATTGCCAGAGAGCAGATACTACGCCAGATATCACGGCGATGCGAGTCAATTCCACAGCTAATCAGGAAAAGGAAGGGAAAGACGCTCCATTTTGGATGCGTCTTTTTCGCTTTTCAGAGAAAGAAGAATGGCAAGGTGGTAGAGGCACTTAATGAAAGTCTTGGTGTTGTTTACATGGATGTGGCAAGCACTGGGAAGATTGTTGTGATAGGAAGACCATAACAGGAAATTTGCAGAGATGGGCATAGACCCTCTCCGGGATCGGAGGTAAAAATGAATTTAAAAGATATGATACTGGTAACAGAAAATGACAAGGGAACAGAGACAAATATGCTGATGACTCTTGATGATTACAAGAGTTTTATAGCGATTGAGGATATGTCTGACCTTGCAGACCAGTTATTGCAGCTTGGAAGGACACTTGGAGAGGCAGATAACTTCGCAGAGTATTACAGGACAGCAAATGTAACTGTATCTGCGAGATTCTGTCTGGATGGTATTCAGCTGGGACATTTTCTTCAGGGATTTTATAACGATTCCAAAGAATTCCGGTTTGATAAAGAAGCCAGCTCTCCTAAATGTGTTGCAAAGCTTAAGGAGATTGGAATGACCGATAAGGGCTGGGTAGATGATTTTAACCTGCATTATGAAAGCATGGACAGATCATTTGAAAGGGGGCAGATATTCCATAACTTCAATGACCATGATTACATGGTGCTTGAAGCATTATCGCCAAGGAATCTTGTGGTGATGGATATGAAGTCAGGTTCTCTTACAATCGCTCTTGGTGCGACAGAGTATAAGCGTTATCCGAAGGATGAGAAGCCTACAAAGGACAATATCACAATCGGGGTATCGTGGGAGCATGGGATTTATCTCGGTTCCACACTCTCAACCACGAATTTCAAGGCCTATAAAAGAGAGTATGGCACACCGGAAAAGATAGAGGATATCTATAATTACAGGGCAAAGCTAAAGCAGAAATTCTATTTTTATCAGGATATGTCAAAGGATGATGATGTACCCCAAAAGCTGCAGAATGACTTCCTGCGCCAGATGTATGAGGAGTTCGGAACGATTGAAGAGGATTGTTTTTACGACAGGCTGGAAGATGGAAAGTATGATGAGGGATTCAAGGAAGGACAGGTAAGAGAAGAAAAGAGCCGATGATGAGATTTTTACAGGAGGCGATATCATATGGAACAGGAATTTGATGTTGAGATAAAAGAAGTGCTCTCAAGGGTGCAGAGAGTAAAGGCAAAGTCGCTTGACGATGCCATCAATAAGGCAATGGATATGTATTATGCAGAGCAGATAGTCCTTGGAGCAGAGGACATGAAGGAAGTTGATTTCTCGCCATACAACGAATGTCAGCTCCCTTCTTCATATGCGGAAAATCGCTTGGGGCAGACTGGCAGATGATAAATGGGATGCAGAATAAGAACTTCAATCCCATGATAGAGGAAAGGAGCTGACATAAAATGTTGGTAGGAGATTTGATATGCAATAATGAGCTTCGTTGTGAGTGCAATTTTTCCATTTATGATTGTACCAACGGAGGGTGTTCTTTTAACTCCGGTGCAATCCTGATTTGGGACAGTGAAGCATCAGAAAAGATAATGAAGACCCCGCCTGCAACCATGTTAGATATGCGGATTATACGGATTGCACAGGATAATTCAAGGCTTATCCTAGAGGCGGTAAAAGACCAGAGTTGGATTTGTACAGATCCGGATTCGGCCCAATATCGAAGAACTGCTTTTGAATTGGATCCGTCTGGAGATGTATTTGAGCTATACCAAATCCAGGAAATCCCTTCTGAAGACGGCTCAGATGATCCAAAGGCATATAAAATCGCACATGGATTCGTCGATTTGAATGAAATAGAGCTAAAATCCGTGCTGGACTGCTATGGTTATGAGTCCTTGGAAGTGATCCAAAAAGAGTATGGAACAGAATGGAAAGGAATTTTAGCGGAATGCCAGTTCGAGCTGGAATCCGCCTGCCTGGATAACATCGTTTCCGGTGTTCCGATGTTTACTTTTTCGGAAGCAGAGAAATTCATCAAAAACTACGTAGGGGAACAATAACTGATATTGTTCTGCAGAAAGGGTGAAATATGGGATACTTAATCTTAAATCAAAGGAATTTGAACGTAAAAAAGTAAAAAAACAGGTTATAGAATAACTGTAAAATATCATTTAAGGCATTCCTTCATGGGATGCCTTTTTCATATCAAAAAGGAGGAGCTATCAATGAGAATTGTGTCACAGGATGGAATTACAGATTTACCTTACGAGCAGGTCGCTGTTTTCGTTACCTACCGTGACCCAGAAAAACACTGTAACATTCTGGCACGTTTTGACCAACAGCAATTTGCGATGGGAGAATATCCGAACTTGCAAAGAGCAAATAAGGTACTTGAATCCATGCGGACCATGTATCAGTATTGCTGTTATACGACTTCTGGTTATCTCCATGGAGCTGAATGCAGTATTTCAAATGTTGAATTGAAAAATGACGTGTTTTGCTTCCCGCAATAGGAAACCAATTCCAGAAAGGAGATCATCATGGAAGATAAAAGAGCAATTACGATGGATGATGGAGAGAGATACCTGGAGGTATGCCACCGCATTGCCGATGCCCGGCGTGACGGATGTATGGTACGGACCCAGATGGTATTATGTACGGATCGGCTTGCAATTATAAAAGCAGAAATCGCCAATAAACTTGGTAAGGTCGTTTCTGAAGCGTATGGCAGCCGCCAGGCAAATTATGAGCCGTATTACATCGAACACGCTGAAACAGCGGCGATTGGACGGGCTTTATCTGAAGCTGGTTATAATATCTACTCCTATGAATTAGGGGAAGATTTTACAGAAAATAAGATCATGCTTCCTGACGGAACAGATTATCTGAATGTCCCGTTCCGCATTGCTCAGTTCCGAAAAGAACATCCGGGAGCCATCATTAAAAAATATTTGTTGGATCTCGATAACAAGGTGATGGGACCCGAAAATGGCGGAGCTACTTTCCGCATCGAAATCTACGAGTCCGATGCATTGATTGCGGTGGCTCATGCCAGAAGAGTATTCAATGAAGAAGAGAAGCGCAGAAACTATGTAGAGTGCGCTGAGACAGCGGCGATTGGGCGGGCCTTGTCTATTTTGGGCTATGACCTTCCGCCTGGAGAAGGAAATCATTTTAGTGATGTAAAAGACATGGCTGAAGCCCCCGCCTGCTGTCACCAGGAAAACAAAGGTACTTCCGGAGAAAATGCGTCGAATCGACCAGCAACAAATTCTGCTGTTCCATCCACAACACCGGTGCAGAAGGAAAACGGGAATGGCAAAGGTGCAAGAACCTCTTCAGCCACGCCCAAGGCCGCAACGTCGGCTACTCCGGCTACTTCACCTGCTCCGACTACTTTAGCTGCTTCTGGTCTGGGATCTTATGTGATTCCTTCCGGCGTCCATAAAGGGAAAACATTGGGTGCTGTCTGGAAAGGGCAGTGGGAATATGTCAGAAAAGTGGCTTATGATCCCCGGGTAGGTGAAGTTGCTGAGAAAGAGTTTGTAAATGCTGCAAGAGAATTATGCGTGAGATATGGAATTATGAAAATCACGGACACACCCCGGAATCCCACCGGGAAAGCGCAGTCCACATCAAATTCTGCCGAGAAGACTGGAACGCCCAATAATCAGGCTTCCAATCCTCCCGTAAGCCCTAAACCGACTGCGGATGTCAAGACAAAAAAAGCTGGTCAGGTAGTCATCGAAACTGGTCAATACAAAGGACTCTCCATTAAGGAAGCCTTTGAAAAGAATCCGGAGTATGTCCGGTGGATCTATGAGAAATCACACTTTAAGTCACATGTGATTAACGCTGCCAAAGTATATGTTGAGGCCAACACGAAAAAGTAGAATACTTCAATAACAATTAACTTGCGGGGAATATAAATTAGTGACGTATATTCCCTGTTTTCTTGATTTGGAGGACAATCAATATGATGAATTATGAGATTTTTAAGGAAGTTGTAAAAGAAAAGTTTATGGATTATATGCCTGAGAAGTTCAAAGGAATGGAGCTTGTGGCAGAACCCATGGAAAAGGTGAATGTGACTCTTGATGGCATCATCTTAAGAGAGGAAGGCAGGAACACTTCACCTATAATTTATGTCAATGACATGTATAAGAAGTATCAGGAATGTGGTGATCTTGAGGAAACACTTATGGATGCATGTGGCCTTATGGAAAGGGCATATGAGCAGGCTCCGGTTGTTGATGTGAACACAATTATGAGGGACGCTAACGAGAAGATTGTATTCCAACTCATCAATACAGAGCAGAATAAGGCATTTTTAGAGCAGGTGCCTCATAGAGAGTTTCAGGATCTTTCCATTGTGTATAAGGTAATTATTAGTGCCGATAAGAATTCTGTGCAGGGTTCAAAAATTACAAATGAATTTGCGAAAAGGCTGGGGATGAGTGAGGAACAGCTCTTTAAGTGTGCAGCTGAAAACACAAGAAGAATTTTCCCGCCTGTAGTACGAAGCCTGAAAGACATTATGAGAGAAGCGTTTGTAAGGGATGGGATTCCACAGGATATTGCAGAAATGATGATAGCTGAGATTCCACCGGAACAGACGATGTGGATGATTTCCAATGAAAAGGGTATCAATGGTGCCGTATCTATGCTCTACGAGAATGAACTTCACAAGTTAGCGGAGAACTTAGGAAGTGACCTTTATATTCTTCCTTCGAGCGTGCATGAAGTTATCGCAGTGTCTTCAGATATGGGAAGTCCGGAGATGTTTGCACAGATGGTAGTCGATATCAATATGAAGGCGGTGTCTTTGTATGAGAGACTTTCCAACCAGGTATATCATTATGATAAGGATTTAAGAAAACTTACCCTTGCAACTGACACACCGAACAAGAGACTTGATGCTATCGTTGCAGAGCCTCCTCTTGTATATAATGCGAAGGAATGGACCAGATGAGAACCTCTTTCCAAAATTCAGAAGATTTAAAAAAAACAGTTTGATTTTGCTTAAAAGAGATTCAAATACGATCTTTTGAATAAAGAAGATCAGCCACATGGCTGGTCTTTTTTATTTGTGCTTGTGCAAAAAATGAGCAAAAAGGGGTTATAGATGTCATGTATCAATATACATAAAGCCTATAAAGGACTTTTATCATATCAAGGAGGGAATAGTTTTATGACTTCACCGATAGCATTAACCGCAGCTCTGATTTCTTTCATACTGTGTCTGATTTTTTTCTGGATTTCTTTGTCCCTATTTCAGAAGCAAAAACAGTCACTCTATATAAAGGTCTGTGAGGCGCTCATGTATCTTCTGGGCTGCTCAACAAGCATTCTGGTGGTTATGTCTTTTTTTCTGTAAGGAGAGGGAATTTGTATGACACATAATTTGGATGAGGATAGTAAAACGTATCTTTCAAGATACGCTACTGTTACCGCAGCAGTAGAAAAGAAAATTTGCCGTCACATCAATCGTTACGACCTGCAGGGCTCAGTGGTTGCCTATTATAAGGATTGGGATGATTTCTGTTCGGACTGGTGCAAGAGACTGGGGTACACAAAAACAGAGGCAAGAAAAATACTCCATGGAGGAATTGGAGAATTTCAAAGCATTCTGGGCTTCGGAATTATCCGATTTTTCATGTAAAGGAGTTGCAGATGAGACGGATAGGATTCGAAAAATACTTAGGAAAACGAGTGAAATATACGGAGGAAAATGTAATATGATTATCATACCAAAGAACCAAATTATCGAGGCCGGTAATGCAGCATCTAAAGACGATGCGCTTATCGACTTTGCAACAACCATGGATTCAGATATGGGAGTATACTTCCAGGCGGAAGATTCGATATTAAAACCGGCAGAAGATAACACCTTTGCTGCTACATTCCTTAACCCTTCCCTTTTCCGTTTTTCCATCCATGAAATTGAAGTGATTCGGGATGGAAGGGGATACTGGAGCCTGCAATGTGAAATCTGCTCTCTTCCCCAAAGCTGCAGTATTCAGTTGGCTTGTGTGATCGGAACATACGAAGATGCCCTGGAACACCTTAAAGAAATTTTGATTTCTGGTACGGTCCAGAAACCCACGCCTGCGGAGTTTACCTTAGAGCTTTGCCCCTACTGCGGCAACGAACAGGTTATTTTTTCAAAAGGCGTTACCGCTTGCCCCGATTGCGGAAAACCACTGGTCCCTTGTAGTGAGTGTTCTTCTTGTAATTACAATTTCTGTCCTTACGGATGTAATGGAACTGCCCATGATGATACCATACCCGTAACGGAAAGACCCATCACACCGCAGGAACGGCAGCAGTATATGGCAGCAGTTGAGGCAGAAATCATGGAACAGGAGCATATCTTCGCAGAAGAAAGTTACACAGAATTTCTGGACAAGAAAGCCATGTCCAATCTGATTTACTGGTCCAACGGCTGCGGAGATCTGTATTGCGGAGATAAAGATATTCCTGAAGAGGAGCTCCCGCCAGAGTTACAGCGAGCGTTCCGGGATTTGTGGGAAGAAGGAAATGGATGTTACGAATACCTTGCAGAATACGAAGGAACTTACTACATTGCTCTGGTCAGTGAATTCTCTTGGGATTTCGCCCGAGATTGCGGAATTAAGTTCACGTCAGGGATGTATAAGATCGCCAAGGAAAATGCCTTGGCTCTCCATAGCACGCCTCTCTTTTCTAATACCAAGCTTATTCTTGGAAAAAATACAGGCTTTGAAGCTTGCCATGAGGTAATCTTTCTGGTTCCGGCAATGGAGAAAAAAGAAATTTACGACAAAATCGAGAAAGAAATTTCAGATCATATTTTCAAAGTCTAATTTTAGAGATGGTCAGCGGCTTTTGCCGCTGGCTTTTCTGTTTTGCACGAAAAAATAGTGTAAAGGCGGTTATAAAGAAAAGGAAACATATTGCAGACTTTTTACATGTCTTTTTATATCAAATCATATACGGAGGTTGTAAGCATGGCAAAGAAACAATACTACGAAACAGAAATTGGCCGGTTGATAGAAAACCAGTTTGACGGCAGAATGCAGCCGCTCCTGTTTTCCTACATTCTGGAAAAAGGAACAGAAGTTCTGAAAGAAGTTACAGACGAGCAAATCGAGTTAGTTAAAGGAAATGGAATCCCTTCTGCTGATTTCATGCAGGCATTAGTTCGAACCGCCCGTGACATCAGCAAAAAGCATAGCAGCAAGGAGATTATGAAGTACATTAAGAGCTACGTGTACCTCGGATAAGCGGAAAGGAGTTTTTATGAAGATTATCTTGGACGATTCCTACTTTATCACTTCCAAGTCCACTGGATTCAAGCTGATAGAACTTCGGGACGGAAAGACCCGGGCCGGAGAAATGGTAAAACGAGAAGTCTCCCGAGGATACTTCTCCAACATTCCAGAATGTGTCAAAAGATACCTGCGAGAAATACAGGCTTCCGAAAACATTCAGGCCACTTTGGAGGAATACGTGCGGAAGGTGGAGGAAAGCAACCAGAAGACAGTGGAACGGATTGTTTCGCTTATAGCCATGCAGACGGGTGAAGAAGATGCACCGGAGGCGTAATACGTATTGTAATGCGTAATGTAATACGTATTCTTTAGTTTGCCTTATTGACGGAAGCAAAATCTATACCTTGTACAGAAAGGACACTAAAAAATGAACAAAGAAAGAATTATGACTGAGACTCTGGCGGGACAGATTCGAGCTATCTTTAAGGCAGGCCTGGCAGCGTCATCAGAAAAAATTTCCGGTAAACAGGAAAAGACTCTGAGCGCTCTTCTGGACTCCACCTTGGAGAAACAGATTCCAAAACAGCGTAAGCATTTCACAGATCACCATGAGCAGCCCAAAACCATTTGCCCGACCTGCGGCTTCGAGGATTCTTCGGTTTCCACAAAAGAATTCTGCGAGAAATGTGGGCAAAAGCTTTTCGGTTAAAAGGAGCCCTGTATGAGAATTAGATCGTTATTAGGAGAAAAGCCTATGAGCTTAGAAAAGTTAGCAAAGGAACAGTTCAAAAAGCTTTCTAAGAAGCAGCAGAAAGAATTCAACGCCAGTAAGAGAATTCCCACCTGCAGAGCATCGGTCATTATGGGAAGCTTAAAATATTCCAAGAAAGATCGCCACGCCTGGAATGCCTCTGGAACGGCTTATCTCGGATAGCAAAACCGTCAAATACAAATGAGAAAGGAAAGAAAACTATGAGAAAGAAAACAGATCCCAGAATCAAGAAAGCAGAGGATAAAGCACTGGAAAGCATGGACTATATTTTAGAGACTCATGCGACGCCGGATTATGTACAGGTGGTCGGGAACATGGGCGGAGATACCATTACGCTCCGTGTATATAACAACGGGGATATCTACGAAAAATAAAAGCAGAAAGGGAGCGGTACATAATGGGCAAATATCATAATGAAATCAAAATTACTGACGTAATGTCCCTTCTTTCGATTTCAGTAGTAAGAGCCACTGGAAATGAACGATTCTTTTCCTGTCCGCATTGTGGTGGGAAAAAGGGGAATGAAAAGTGTTCTGCCAACATATCCAAAAACAACTATCATTGTTTCCGATGCGATAATGGCGGAGGTCCGGTTGAATTGTATATGGTAAAAACCGGGTTTTCTGGTTCCAAACATGAGGCATGGCAAAAACTTCGAAAGGACCTGTCCGATGGTAATTTTCCCGAGGATGTCGTACCATTTATGGAACAACTTCCCGAAGAAACGAAAACATCCACTCGGGCATCGGATGTGGAAATCGACAAGACCTACCGTACTATGCTCGCAGCGCTTCCGCTTCAGGACGAACATAAAAATGATCTCCTGCGAAGACTTCTTACGGACAGTGAGATTAGAGAGGGGCTGTTTTCTTCCATGCCAACAGATCGTTTAGGAATCTGTCGGAAGTTGATTAAGAACGGCTGTCGATTGGAAGGCGTTCCCGGTTTTTTTGTCAACCGAAGCGGTGAATGGGAATTGTATGGAAGACCTGGATATTGCTGTCCAGCCTTTCAGGACGGGAAAATAGTCGGAATTCAGATTCGGACTGATGTACCTGTCCATGGCTGTAAATATGTATGGATGTCTTCACCCGCAAAACTGAAAGGAACCCCTTCCGGTAGCCCGGTCACGTTTTTTGGAGATCCGAACGCTGAAGCAGTTATTATCACGGAAGGAATTCTGAAGGCTTATATTACCTATCAATTTTTGGATCAGAAGACAGCAGTGATAGGGGTCGCCGGCGTAAGCGCTGTCAAGTCCTGTATTCCTCTTTTGAAGAATCATAGGCATAAGATAGTCTGGGAAAGCTATGACATGGATAAATGTATGGAAGTAAAAAGTGCTGATGACCAGCGCAAAAAAGATACAATCCGCAAGGCTTTGGACAAATTAAACCAGGTTTGCCAAAAGGAAGGATTAAAGGTTGCTGCCTGTTATTGGGACATAGATCCCAAAACAGGATTCTGGAAGGGGCATTATAAAGGCATAGACGATTATCTTGCCGCTACCAGACGTTTGTACTAACATTGAACCCCCGGCCTTGCTGGGGGGTTTGTTTTTTCAAACTGCGCTTTTCCGTATATATAGATAGAACCCATTAAAAAATACCGGAAGAAGAGAGGAATTTTGCCATGCCGAAAGATTTGATAGAGATTAAAGCTGAATTCCAGAAATCTTTATACGAAAGCCCTAATTTTTATCTTGCGTTGTATTGCTATCTGGATGGAGATAAAGCATCCGTGAACTTCAAGGTGACAAGCCGAATGGAACTGATTCAGAATCGTCCGTGTATCCTGCACGGTCGCTGGGTTGACCATACAAAATACGGAAAAAGCTTTGCAGCAGAGTGTGCCGAAGATCTGACCGAACCTGAAAAGGTGTCAGAGTTTGTCGGATATTTGGCAGCTCTCAAAATTAAAGGACTTGGAAAGAGAACAGCCCAGAAAATTGTAGCACACTATAAGGAAAAAACCTTTGACGCAATGAAAGAACCGTCTATGCTTTCTGCCATTCATGGAATTTCCAAGAAAAAAGCGGCCGAAATAGCAGAAAGTTGGAAAGAAAGGGCTTTTCTCCGTCCATATTTCGCTTTTTTTATGGAAATGGGATTGCCGTCTAATAGGGCCACAACCGCCGCATTGAAATTACAAAAATTGGGGTATAACTATGAGCAGGTGTATGAAAACCCCTACCTGTTAAGTTACTATTGCGAGAAAATTTCGTTTCCGGAAGTCGATAATGCCATTCTGCAGAGCCCACGGGTGTCTGAATTTTATGATGCGCCAATCCGCATCAGATACGGAACTTTCCACTGTATGAACCGCATAGAGAGAGAGGGCCATTCTTTCGCAAAAGCAGATCTTTTGCTCGAACGGGTACTTGGAACGCTCTACCGCTATAACCAGGAAAAAGCTGCGAACGTTCGTTTTGTAATAAACGAAATGGTTCGAGATGGCAGTTTAATCTTTAGCCTTGGTGCTATTTATAAAAAAAATACGCTGGAAGCGGAAGAAGGATGTGCGACATTACTCTCAGACCTCCTTTGTTCCTCTGATACGTTCCTTGATCCAATCAATATAGAAGATGCCATTGATGAATCTGACAAAGAAAATCTTCTGTCTCCACAGCAAAGACAGGGTATTGCTTTTGCTTTTCAGAAAACGGTTTCTATCATCACTGGCGGTCCGGGTGTTGGAAAAACACATTCCTTAAACTCTATGTTAAACGTATATCGAGAAATAAAAACAAAGCGGAACCAGCCTCTGTCGGTTGCATTGCTGGCTCCTACTGGACGGGCGGCCAGAAAAATGCAGGAAAAAGCGAAATATGACGCTTCGACCATCCATCACGCTATTGGACTACAGGAAGGGGATGTCTTTACCAGCATTCCGGAACCCTTAGATTGCGATCTGGTCGTTGTTGATGAGTTCTCGATGGTCGGAATTCATCTTTTTTACGCACTGCTCCAATGTATCAAGCCTGGAACCCACTTAGTCCTCATTGGAGATAAAGATCAGTTGCCCAGTGTGTCTTGTGGTAACGTACTCGGGGATCTGATTGCATCCGGAAAGATCCCACTGACAGTGTTAGATCATGTGTACCGCCAGGAAGAGGGGTGTTCGATTATATCAAACGCTTACCTTCTTAATAATGCCTCTGCAGAAGAAAAAAGAGAGTTGCCTTTGACCTTTGATGAATCCACGCTATTTATCCCTGCCCATGGGGACGAGGCATGTCTTAAAGAAGTTCTTCGCATTGCAGAATCCTTAAAAGGAGCCGTGGGATTAGAAGAACTTCAAATCCTAACTCCTCTGCGAAGAAAAACTGCTGTAAGCACAGAAAACCTGAATCAAAAATTGCAATTCATCTTCAATGCAGCAGCCATGGGCAAAAATGAATTACGGCTTGGAACCCGTATCTTCCGGAAAGGGGACAAGGTTATGTGCCTGCAAAACCTCGAAACAGAAGATAAATCCGTAGCCAACGGTGATATGGGTTACATTTTAGATGTCGATAATATATCACGTTCCTTGAAAATCCATTTTGAAAATGGTGAAGACATCACTTTTGAAAAGGATGAACTTGATTTAATTGAACATGCGTACGCAGTGACTGTCCATAAATCCCAAGGCAGTGAATACGCCGTTGTGATCCTGCCTTTTATCCAAGAATTTGCAGGAATGCGAATGAAACGGCTCCTGTATACGGCAATGACACGGGCCAAAACGAAATTAATCATTATCGGAGACAAGGCTTCGCTGGAATATGCTGCTTTTCACTTGGATCCGTCACGTAATTCTTATTTTGGATATCGTCTGCAGCAGAAAAGTAAACTATCAAAATCTATTTAACAGGAGGGAATATATGTCATTAAAGAGCCTTGGTTTAGAGTTTGCCAAACGGCCCGCATCCAGCTTCCGACTTACGGAAGCGGAGCGGGAACGCATGAAGCAGTGCGGAATTATCGTTGTGTACGAAAAGAATGGCCTAATTAAGGTGGATGGAGCCTGTTCTGATGAAACCGGTGCTTTCGGCGGCGGCCGCCTCTATCTTCAGCTCCCCAAGCAGGAAGACCATGGATTCCATGGAGGAGAATTTGTAAGCGGAAACCGGGACACAAATATCATCACGATTGATGCCAGGAAGAATATTGATCAGGCCCTAAACCAGAAGTATCGGATCCCATGGTCTTTTTCCGTGGAGCTTCCCCATCATACCTTTGATCTCTGCCAGAATGGCACAATAGTCTGCCGTGGGATTTATTTTCTGATTCCGGGCAATAAGGAGGAATAGATTTGAAAAAGAAACATATAGCATCAAATATTGTGCTTTTTGTATGCCTTACCATATTATTATTTGCTGCCCTTTATCTGGGTTCCTTACTGCTGAATTATCATAAGAGCAATGCCGAATATGACAATATACGGCAAACAATTATTTCCGATTTTCCGGAAACAGAAGAGGATTCTTTCCCGATTGACTGGGAAGCATTGAAAGAAGTGAATCCTGATGTGGTAGCGTGGATCCGTTTTCCATCTTTGGATATCAGTTATCCTATTGTCCAGGGGACGGATAACGATCAGTATCTCCATACAACTGTAGAAGGAACCTCAGCTTATGCAGGGTCCATCTTCTTAGACGCAGCCTGCTCCCAGGATTTTAACGATGATAATACCGTGATATACGGCCATAATATGCGGAACCGCTCTATGTTTGGAAACCTTAAATTTCTGTACCGTGACGAGGCAGTATTACGTGAAAACGAATATTTCTGGATCTATACCCCGACGGATACCTATAAATGCAATATTTTTTCCCTTGGAAACATGCCTGTTGCAGATGAACGATTTCATTTTGTAGATGGACCCGATGAGCAAAAGGCGGCTTACATTCAATTTTGTATGGAGAAAAACCAATACAAAATGCCAGTAACAGCAGAACTTTCCGACCGTATTATTACCCTTTCCACCTGCGTCGCAACCAGAAATGATTCCTACCGTCTTCAAATACACGCTGTCATTGAAAAAAAATAAAAATTTTTTTGAAATTTGTAAAAGTAAGGTCCAAATTGGTTATGAAGAAAGCGACAGGATTTGGTAGATAATGCCGGAAAGGATATGGATATGATATACGAAATTGTCGGCGCTGGGCTTCCCGTTGCTATTTGTACCTTAGAAGAGAACGAAAGAATGATAACGCAGTGCGGAGGAATGTCGTGGATGTCACCGAATATGAAGATGGAAACCGGTATGGGTGGCGTTAAAAATGCAATCGGACGCAGATTCATGGGTGAAAGTGCCTTTCTCAATTATTACACTGCGAAACGAGGACCTGGACTCATTGCATTTGCATCTTCGTTTCCTGGGGAAATTCGAGCCTTTCGTATTTCTCCTCAAAAAGGGATTATTTTACAGAAAAAAGCTTTTTTGGCTGCAACAGACGGCGTGGCTCTCTCCGTATATTTTCAAAAACGGCTTGGAGCAGCCTTGTGGAGCGGCGAAGGGTTTATTCTGGAGAAAATCTCTGGAAGCGGTACAGTTTTTGCGGAATTCGATGGAAGCGTCACAGAATATGAGCTGGCTCCGGATGATCAGATTGTTATGGACACCGGATATCTGGCGGCCATGTCTGAGACATGCTCCATGAATGTCATTACCGTGCCTGGCGTTAAAAACCTCCTTTTTGGTGGCGAAGGCATGTTTAATACTGTTGTTCGTGGCCCGGGTCATGTATATATCCAGAGTATTCCTATTAACCGACTGGCCGGCTCCTTACTGCCGCATATTTCTACAAAGGCATAATAACAGAAAGGACATCATTAGATGGGCAAAACTATAACGACGATGACAATAAGTACCGGCGGAGCTTGGCACTTGAAAGGCGTACCGCAGAAAGCATTAGAACATATTGAACAGCAGCCTTATGGCAGCAAAGTCATGGAGGCATTGGCATATCTGGCAGCCATTGAGCAGTTCGCTAATATGCCAGAAGAATCTTTATTGCAGGATCCTCAGACGGGTTTTACAACATTGATCTGGCACACCCCCGCTGAGATCTCTCAGATTCCCTCCAGAATGGATATCCTTTGTGAACTGCAGAATCACTCCTCGGATTTCCCGCAGGATTCCACGTCGGGCCTCTATGCTGTATACACCTTTTTCAAGGGTGGTGATAAGCTGGACAACGAAGCACCGATTGATAAAATCATTCCGGATGGAGCTTCAGAAAATGAAAGACTTTTAGGCTCACTTCTTGGAAGCGACCTGGAAGAATATAGTTACTATGCGCCACAGAGCGGGTTTTACAAGCTCTCTGCTGATAAGAATGGATATGGTATCAGACAGCAGGTTCCTCTTCGGAATATTGCAAGATGGGCTTTCCTTCCTTCTGATTACAGTGGACTCTGTGGAGAAGGAGGTTTTTAACAAAAATGAGTTGCTTGGTAACAGCAATTACAGATCCACCTCACAACCATGGACAAAACCAGGATTCTGTAGTTGTACAAAAGAAAAAAACAACAACTGGGAAAGAAGCGATACTAGCCATTGTCTCTGATGGTATGGGCGAGCAGGGACAATCCGCCTCTGCGTCCGTGGCAAAAGCCTTTTCCGAATGGTTCTTGGATTTTTGTAACTCTGATAAGGAAATTTCGTCAGAATTCATTCAGAAATCATGGGACACCATCATTAAGAAAGCCACAAAACGCCTGTATCAGAAATTTGGTGGCGATTCGGGAGCCACCATGGCTGTATTCCTTGTTGTGGATCAGGATTGGTACATGTCCAATGTAGGTGATGTCCGGGTATACGAAATCACAGAAGCCGGAGTAAAACAGCTTTCTACTGATCATACCTACGCAGCGAGGGAAGTTGCTCTCGGCCACATGGAACCTTCGGAAGCTGTAAACGATCCGAAAGCGTTCTATGTATTTCAGTCGATTGGAAAGACAAAGGATATTATTTCCTCGACTGCATACGGCCAGGTGGAGCCTTTCGCTTCCTATATAATATGCTCAAGCGGTTTTCACCATCAGCATAAAATGAGTGCCCTTTACCGAGAACTTTCTCCGAAACATCTCGACGAATCAAATGCGGAAAGTGTACTGACATCCATGATTGCCGAAAGAATCACGAATGAAGATGCCTCCATAGTTTTGCTGCTTTCATCCTCGGAAAAATCAGAAGAACAGGCATCCGCTGAAGAAGTTGTTGTCGCAGATGAGCCAAAAAATATCGTATCTTCGGAAGATGAAATTGAAGATCTATTTTCACACGAATTGACAGAAGAAGATTCAGAAATGGAAGAGTCAGATACGGAGTTGGAACAGTTATTCAATAAACCGCAGACGGAGAAGGGAGGGCAAAAATAATGGAAACATATATGACAACAAAATGGGGTGAAGTCAGCAAAGAGTTTTTAATCAGCAAAAAAAAGAAAATAAAAACGTGTGGACTTTTCCAGAAATTTTCTGTCATTTTCCTCTTTTTATCTTTGCTCTGTTTTGGCGCTGTATATTTCCGGCTCCAGAACACCTTCCCGGCACTGAATGTTCTTGATTCGCAGTTGTTGCTTATCGTATTCTTTGTCCTGGCTGGACTTTTTTTACTGAATTTTTTTGTATGGATCATATTATATGCGGCATTTCAGATACCAGCCTGCAAGAAAGCGCTGAAGGAGGCAAGTGAACAACTTCAGGAGCGTAGAGAAGCGCAGGAAACACCAGAAATGGATTCTGCACCAGTAGCAGACCAGAATAAAGTCTTCGGGATATCAGAGATAAATGTTCCAGGCACTCATGTGGCGTCGGAAGATTATGAAGAAGCCGTAAAAGATAAAGCGGCTTCCTATGTAGAAGAAGCTTTTGCTGATTCAGAAGAGGATTCTGAAGACGATGGACTGATCCCGGAATCCGTAGAAATGGAATTGGAGCAGCCGGAACAGCCATTAAAAGAAGATGCTCTGCTGACTCCCCCTGCAGAAGCTGAAGAAATCGAAGTAAATGATCTTCCGGAGCCCGATTCCAAATCCGAGCAGGAACCGGAGAGAGCTTTTCTAGCAAGGAACAAGGACGTTTCCGAGTTAGTAGAGCTGAATCCAGCATCTATCCGAAAAATTCCGGAAGCATACGCAAAGGACATACAGAACCTGGCCTTCAGCCTGAACAATTTGTTCTGCTTTATGTCCGACAGTGAAAAACGACTGCAGGAATTGGAAACGGAAAAAGAAAAATTGATAAAGGAGAACTCTTCTCTCAAAGAAGCTGTTTCTACGGAACGTGCTTCCCGTATTGCTGCAGAAGTAGCAATGAAAACGGCCACTATCCAGTCTTCAGATGATGAGGTTGTAATTCAGCTTTTACCAGACGTTGAAACGATCCCGATTTACCTTTCAGCAAAAAATTTATAAAAATCACCTTTTCAACCTCCCCTCTAGCATAAAGAGAGCGGATAGCAAATACTATCCGCTCTCTTTGCACTTATTTTATTTCTTACTTTTCTGTTCTTTTTCCTGCTCTTGAAGCATTTCTTCGCATTTGTGCAACTCATCTATCTCAGTTCTCTTGGAATTAAATAGCAGTGCAAGCACTATAACCGTGATAATTGTCAAAAACACCTTGATCTCATATTCGTGTTTGCTATTTTCAAACAATTTAGCTGTAAAGGATAGAATCCCAAATTCTGCAGAAATCATTACGACAGAAAGTACAGCAAGCATTCTTTCCTTCCTGCGAATCTCTTCTTTTAATTTCCAGCGAATTTGGTTTCGACATTTCTTGTCATATTCTTTCAATAAATATGATTTTCTTTCTTTGTAAAAATCTCTTTTCATAAAAATTTCCTCCTCATCTATAATATAGCTTTTTAGAATCAGAAGTAACTCCCATCAAAGGCACCATTTTAATATTATTTCCTGCAACACCAGTATTTTTGTTGATAGGTACGTCTTTTTTTCAGACCTCAAATATATTGCTCCCTTTATCCTTTAACCTCATGTTAGGAATTTTTCCTTTCTAAACCGTTTCCGTTCGAAAAAGTTCTTTATTCCAGGTTATAAAAGAAATGTATCAATATAGTTAAGCACTCCACAAAAGTGCTTTTTACATATCAAATCAATAACAGGAGATGAAAATCTATGAAAAAAGCAAGAATGGCCAAACATACTACGGGATGCAAAGCAGTCGGTTCGTGTAGGCATGAGGAGGTATTGCATTGGATGAATACCTAAAAAAGAGAGATGTCTGGAATATGTTACACATGATTGGTGGATGCGATGGTTCTTGTGACTTTGACAAAGGCTGGGACGCAGCAATTACGGAAGCCATCAGTGAACTGGACACACTTTCTACCGTAAAAATGGATGACGAAAAGGAGAAAAAACGATGAGAAAAAAGCCTTATACTTTCCGGGAATTTTATACAGAAGTCAAGAAACGGATGCAGCAGGCTAACGCCTGGCCGGATGAACTTTTTGATTATGAGTTGGTCAACAACGAGGACTCTAAAATTCTCTCATACACCTTCGATGTACATGCTGACCTTGGATACGCAAATGTCGAAGGAGTCTTTATTAGTTTGCGGTTTTGTGGAACTATCGACGAAAATGATAGAGGGGAGACCCAATTTGCGTGTGCCAAATCCTTATGCACGGATCGTGAGACAATGCAACAGCTGGCAATATTTGGCGCTGATTTTGTTTGTTTTGCCATGGAATTTGTAGGCGAAAATCTGGATGATTTTACCTGGCTTGGATACCAGGTTGAAGCATTCGATTCCGCCGGGAAAAACTGTGGAGGCTACCATTGCTTAAACATCGAGCAGGCGGAGAAGCGCTATGAACAAATGACAGCGGACGAAAGATACGAAAATGTCACCTTGACTGCTATGGATTCCAGAAAAATTCTCAAAGATTCCAGCACTCAGAAATTCATGTCGCCCAAACAGTGTGCGAAAGCCTGGGATACCGTTGTCCGTATTTACAGAGAAACAGTTTCTCAGAATAATCCTCAGATTACGATGGATGCTATTCTGCAGGAATTGAGCTATGAAAAGACTTTAGAAATATTCGCAGTAATTGCTGCAATAAAAAAGCATGATGAGCGTATCTACGGAGCAAATCGTAAGTTCATGGATTCTGTGAAGTTCGATTCGAAATGTATTGAATGGGATAGAACAAATCCCGTGTTGCAAACTCCACTGGATGATATCCATACAAGCCATATCAATAACCTCATTACTGAATTATGGCGCATTAAGGACAAATAGAAAACCCCAAAGTGGATTGGAATTTTTATGAAAAGAGGAGAAAAATAATGAAACAGAATAAAAATATTAGAGAATATCACATTGGAAACAACACCTATCGTTATGTACGCTGCCAGACCTGCGGAAAGATTTTCAATGCCTTTGCCGGTGGCCGCAACAGTGGAGAAGCCGTATTCTATAGCTGCCCGGAGTTTTCCTGCAATGGAAAAGGACGAGGTATCCTGGAGGAACTTGAACCGAAGGAGAGCTTTCGCTTGATCTCTTCCCATCTGCTTCAGCAGAAAAGAATTTCCAAACAGAAGGTTATCGATCTTGTGGAAACATTCCCGGAAGAAAATGCCAAAATCGTCAGCATTGTTCGTGGGATTAACCGTAAGAAGACGTTGGCTCCTCAGCAGAAATCCCAGATGATCGAAAACGTATTTCGGAACAGCCTGGCAGGCTAAGAAAAAGTATAATACAAAGGAGAACTTTTATGAACACTCGAATTGAGTATCTTTATAGAGACGCTTCCAATTATAAAAAGAGTAACCAAGTAATTGTGGCTGGCGTATTCTCTAAAGCGCAAAAACAGACTATTCAGGAATGCCTTTCGGGCGGAGAATATTTTATTCCCCGCCAAGTCGGTTTTCCAGAGATACGTTTTGAGGAAATTACAGAAGATGATCACTGCTGGTTTGAACTTTCAACAGAAAATTTTTATGAAACAACCCAGAATGTAACTGTTAAAATGACTGCTGATGAGGTCGTAAACGCCTTTTTATCGGCTAAAGATAACTGGCAGGACACAATGGAAATTTGAGGAAAGGGAAGGAATAAGTCACATTTTTTAGAAAAATGCTTCGAAAAACTCATTGGTAGTAAGAAAAAATCTTAAAAGGAGCGTATTTTTTATGGAAAAGATACACTTTGAGTATCCTGATTTTATTAAAAAAGCCGGGAGCCACATAAAGCCCTCAGAGATCTATGGGTATGCAGTCAAGGTCATGCGACCGGAAGAGATTGATCATCATGGCAATGGACATGGCCTTGACGATTTGTACCTGAAGGTCACTCCCCAGTCAAGGGAACTGATTCTGAGACTTTCTACAAAGGGCCTTGTTTCCAAATTCCAGTCTCCAATCGACGGAGCTTTTTGGTATGAGCTTCCTTTTTGTTATCCCGGTAAAAATTAGAGTCTTCATTTGCAGATGCATCATTTTTGGTGCATCTGTTTTTTTACCTGTTATTTGCCTAGGTATAGACTTGGCTCCACAGTAATTACTTAGATCTATGAAATGCTAAAAGTAATATTTTTTATTATAAATGATATGTTGGGTATTCAATGGGTTATTAAATAAAAAATAGGAAAGGAATGGTTTATATGGCAAGGAAAGATACAAAAGGGAGGAATTTAAGAACTGGAGAAAGTCAACGTCCGGATGGCCGTTATATGTATCGCTATAAAGACATCCTCTCTGGAAAGCGTGTTACAATCTATGATATGAATCTGGCCGCTTTGCGTGAACGTGAAAAAGAAATTCATAGAAATATGGATGCTTTAATGATCACGGAGCCATCCATCAAAAAAATAACAGTAAATATTTTATTCGAGCGATATATGGAAACCAAAAGCCTTAAAGACAACACCACGAAAAAATATTGGGGACAATGGGATCATAGAATACGCGATACATTGGGAAATATTCCAGTGGTAGATTTCGCTCCTTCACATGCAAGAACCTTTTTTGCTTCCTTAGCGAAACTTGGGCTTTCACACAGTACTATAAAATCATATTATGGCTTATTGAATCCATGCTTTAAAATGGCCGTGAATGATAAGATTATTCGTGAAAATCCAATAACTGGAACCTTGGAAGATTATGGTTTGCCTGCGAAAATAAGGAAAGCATTGACTTTAAATCAACAGAAACTGCTTTTAAAATTTGTGGAAGAAAGCAAAGTATACAAGCCCCATCTGCCCATGATGCAAATTATGTTTGGAGCATGTTTAAGAGTAAGCGAAACCATCGGCTTAACCTGGGCAAATGTAGATATGAAGAACAGGGAAATTCATATAACAGGACAGCTTACGTATTACGAAGGCGATAATGGATATTGCTTCCATGATTCAACCCCAAAAACAAATGCCGGAATCAGAACAATTCCTATGACCCAGGAAGTTTATAATGCATTTCATAAGCAAAAAGAATTGAATCTTATGTTAGGACGACATAGTAATCAAAAAATTGGGGAGCGTGAAGGATTTATATTCACTACAAAACATGGACGCCCTATGACACCAGCGGGCGTGAATAGCTACTTGAAGAATATCATTAATGCTTACAACCGGAAAGAAACTCTGCTTGCAGCTAATGATAAACGGGCTGCTGAGTTAATGCCGCATATTTCTTCTCATATTCTTCGACATAGTGGTTGCACCAGACTCGGCGAAAATAAAGTAAATCCAAAAGTTATGCAATATGTGATGGGACACTCTGATATAAAAGTTACGATGAATATTTATAATCACATTGCCGAAATGAAGCAGGTCGAAAAAGAAATGGTGAAAATGGAGGCCTATAAAATTGTATAAAAAAAAAGCATTTTTTTCATTTTCAAAAAAATGGTGTAAAAATGGTGTAAAATTGCTCAGTTCGAGTGCAAATACATAAAAGTCTATTCATCAAAAGCCCGATTTTAAGGGCTTTTTCAAAAAAAAGAATAAAAAATTAGCATTCTCTCTCTGATACAGTAAATATTTTCAAGCCTTTATTTTTACATTTTTTGCCAAATTGATAATGATAGCCGTCACACAATAATAGCAACTTGGGGGACTGGAAAATGGCGAACTTTGCCATCCATGATCACCGTCCTGCAAGCCGACCCTAGCCGCAGATCTGAACCTTAACTTTGCATAGGCCTTTTTGATTCTGAATACCGCCAGCAAGATTACCTGCCGTGCCCTATAAGCTGCAGAGAGAATGCAGCTTACTGTGCTATGAACAGGACACATTAGATATACTTGGCGCAGAGAGCTTGCCGACTCCCCAGAGCTGGATACTGACCAAAGGTATATTCAAATCAATTTTGCAGGCTATAAAATATATTCTCCATTTTTTGAAAAAAGAGACTCTAAATGAAAATCTGGGACTTACATTGGTTATAAGAGCTTAAAAAGGAAAGGAGAATATCAAACGTGAAAAAAAAGGAAATTACAGA
>QWCN01002722.1_pt1 | contig 22480 bp, 22 predicted proteins | sample 1972711 | NCBI WGS metagenome assembly QWCN01 (sample SAMN09866707, study PRJNA288562) | Human gut metagenome isolate term1_stool, whole genome shotgun sequencing... | isolation source: gut | host: Homo sapiens | place: USA: California
CTGCTGATCCCCACCGGCCTGCACCACGCTCTGAACAACGTGTTCTGGTTCGACACCATCGGCCTGGGCGACCTGTCCCACTTCTGGGCAGGCGAGACCAGCGCAGATGTGAGCTGGAGCCTGGGTATGTACATGTCCGGCTTCTTCCCCTGCATGATGTTCGGTATTGCCGGTGCTGCTCTGGCTATGGTCAAGACCGCTAAGAACAAGAAGGCTGCCATCGGTCTGGTTCTGTCCGCTGCAATCTGCGCCTTCGTCTGCGGCGTTACCGAGCCCTTCGAGTTCGGCTTCATGTTCCTGTGCTTCCCCCTGTACATTGTGTACTCTGCCCTGTATGGCATCTTCACCGTCATCACCTACTACTCCGGTTTCCGTGCTGGCTTCTGCTTCTCCGCAGGCGCTACCGACCTGGTGTTCTCCGCTTCTCTGCCCGCAGCTGCTAAGACTTGGATGATCATTCCTCTGGGCATCGCTGCATTCGTGGTGTTCTACGCAGTGTTCTACTTCGCCATCACCAAGTTCGACCTGAAGACCCCCGGCCGTGAGGATGACGACGAAGAGACTGAGAAGAAGGTCGTTCTGGCCAACAACAACTACACTGAGGTTGCTTCTGCTGTCCTGGCTGCTATCGGCGGCAAGGAGAACGTGAAGGACGTTGGCTACTGCGCAACCCGCCTGCGCTTTGAGGTGCTCGACAACGCTAAGGTTGACGAGAAGGCTGTCAAGGCTGCCGGTGCTGCCGGTGTCATCCGTCCCAGCAAGAACGCTTGCCAGGTCATCATCGGCACCAAGGTTCAGTTCGTGTACGACGAGCTGAAGAAGATGCTGTAACTGGCACTTCGGTAAAACAAAACAGGCGCGGAGGGCTGGTTGCCTCCGCATGACACCGCCGGGGGCGGGCGCAGAAAGCGCCCGTTCCCGGCGGCTTTTTGTTCACACAAACCGCTTTTCTTCCAAAATGGAACGTGCTATACTGAAAAAAACGCGCTGCCCGCTCCGGCCGCTGTGCACCGGTGGAAGCGGGCGGGCCGCTGAGAAGAACGAGGTGTTTTGCATGATCATTCAGAATGCACTGGTTTATACGCCGCGCCACACCTTTGAGCGCGGTACGCTGTTCATCCGCAACGGGCGCATCGTGCCCTTTGCCGCCCCGGAAGCGGGCGAAGAGGTGATCGACGCCGAGGGCCTGTATGCCCTGCCGGGTCTGGTGGACATCCACTTCCACGGGGCCATGGGCAAGGATTTCTGCGACGGCACCGAGGAGGCCATCCAGACGCTGGCCGACTTTGAGGCCAGCAAGGGCGTGCTGGCTATCTGTCCTGCCACCATGACCTACCCGGAAGAGTTTTTGAACCATGTGATGGACGCCGCCGCCGCCCACAAAAACGGCAAGGGCGCAGATCTGGTGGGCATCAACATGGAAGGCCCCTTCATCAGCCCCAAGAAGGTGGGTGCCCAGAACCCGGAGTATGTGCAGGGTGCTGACGCGGGGATGTTCCGCCGCCTGCAGAAGCGTGCGGGCGGCCTGATCAAGCTGGTGGACGTGGCCCCCGAAGAGCCGGGCAACCTGGATTTCATCAAGGAATGCCACAATGAGGTGCGTATCTCCATTGCCCACACCTGCACCGACTACGACACTGCCGTGCAGGCCTTTGAGGCCGGTGCCACCCACATGACCCACCTGTACAACGCCATGCCCGGCATCACCCACCGTGCCCCCGGCCCCATCATTGCGGCACTGGAGCACGGCGCAGAGGTGGAGCTCATCACCGACAACGTGCACATCCACCCGGCCATGGTGCGGTTCACCTTCAACACTTTCGGGGCCGACCATGTGTGCCTGATCGCCGACAGCATGATGGCCTGCGGCCTGCCGGACGGCCAGTACAGTCTGGGCGGACAGGCTGTCACGGTCAAGGGCCCGCTGGCCACCCTGACCGAGCAGCCCGGTACCATTGCCGGCAGCAATACCTGCCTGTACGACTGCATGAAGCGTGCCGTGCTGGAGATGAACGTGCCGCTGGAGAGCGCCGTGCGCGCCGCCAGCGAGAACCCGGCCCGGAGCATCGGCGTGGACAACGACTACGGCAGCCTGGCCGCCGGTCGTTACGGCAACGTGATCCTGGCCGACAAGGAACTGAACATCAAGGCCGTGATCCAGAAAGGGACCCGCATCGTATGAACAAGACCTTTACTTGGCGGCTGCTGACCCCCGGCGAGCTGACCGACGTGTATCTGCAGGAAATGCGCCGCGACTTTCCCGCCGGGGAGCTCAAGCCGCTGAGTATGATCCTGACCAGCGAGGCCGAGGGCCTTGCCCACACCTGGGGCGTGTTTGACGGGGAGACGCTGGCCGCCTACCTGCTCATGGTGCGCCCGGAGGGCAGTGCCATCAGCCAGCTGGACTATTTTGCCGTGGTGCCCGCCTACCGCGCGGGCGGCCTTGGCGCAAAGCTGCTGGCAGCCCTGCCGGAGTACGAAGCCGGGGCACAGGCCATCATCATTGAGGCCGAAGTGCCCGAAAAGGCTGAGGACGAGGCCATGGCCGTGCGCCGCCTGGGCTTTTACGCCCGGTGCGGTGCCCGCGACACCGGCTACTATGAGCACCTGTTTGACGCGTGGTTCCGCATCCTGGTGCTGCCCTGCCCCGGTGCGCCGGAGCTGAGCGACAAGGACGCGCTGGACGCCCTGGTGAGCTGCTACAAACGCACCATCAGCGAGAGCCAGTGGCGCAAGTATGTGCAGTTCTACGCCCCGGACGGGAGCCTGCGCCTGTAAGGGAGACCCTGGCGCAGGGATGTAAAGGTGAAACAGCAATTGCTGAAAAGGAGGCTTTTCTTATGACAACAAAAATGACTCGGCGCACGTTTCTGAAGGGGGCTGCGGCTGCTGCGGCAGCGGTGTCCCTGTCTGGCCTGCTGACCGGCTGCGGCGGTGACCAGGAGCTGCCGGACAATGCAGTCCAGCTGGGCGTGTTCAACGTAAGCATTTACGGCCTGAACGTGGACCAGGGCACGGAGCTGGGCGGCGACGCAGGTGCCATCACCGGCACCGTGAAGATCCGCTTCTCCGACAGCGGCAGCAGTACGCAGGCTGTGCCCTACCGGGGGATGTTCAACGCTACGGTCGGCGGCTCTAACCTGAACCAGGTGGCTCCCACCGGAACCCTGGTGGTCTCCGATGCACTGCTGGGCAAGCCCTTTGCCACCAAGGAAGTGACCCTGAAGCTGAGCTTCCCCGATGTGGCCACTCGAGAGGCCTACCAGAGCGGAAAGCCTGCTTACCTGACCATTACCATCAACAACATAACGGGTGTGCTGTACCTGGTAAAACGGGGCGACGGATACGTTGCCACCAAGACGGTCGGCTGATCGGATCAAGAACCTTTTGCCCCGGGCACTCTGGAAAGAGTGCCCGGGGCTTTTTGTCGTTCTGCCCAGGGGCAGAAGGGTGGTTTTGGGCAGTTTTTCCGGCAATGTAAAGAAATGTGCCACGGTTTTCACCGTCAGTTTACAAGCTGCTTGCAAAGGCCTGGCCCGGCCCCCCAAAGTTTTACCTGCATTTTGCCCTGCCATGGTCGAAGAAATGCTGCCGGAGGAATACAATAGAGCCGTTCCCAAGAAAAACACAAACACAACATAAATTGCTGCCGGGCGGCTGCCCGGCCTTGTCTGGAGGATCATCCTTATGAAAAAGATCACGCGTCGTTCGTTCCTGGCTGTTTGTGGTGCAGCAGCGGCTGCCGCTGCCCTTACCGCCTGCGGCGGTTCCGCTTCTTCTGCTGCGGCATCCGCCGCTTCTTCCTCTGCCGGGAGCACTGCTGCCGGCACCCTGAGCGGCAATGTGGCCACCGGCGGCTCCACTTCCATGAAGAACGTCATCGCTGCCCTGACCGAAGGCTTTGCCGAGGTGGAGCCGGGCGTTACCGTCAGCTATGACCCCACCGGTTCCGGCGCAGGCATCACCGGTGCCACCGACAAGACCCTGGACATCGGCCTGTCCTCCCGTGCCCTGAAGGACGACGAGAAGAACGATGTGGACGGCACCACCGTGGCGCTGGACGGCATCGCCATCATCGTGAATAAGGACAGCAAGGTGGCGGACCTGACCGTGGACCAGCTCAAGCAGATGTTCACCGGCGAGATCACCAACTGGTCTGAGGTCGGCGGCGACGACGGCGAGATCGTGCTGATCGGCCGTGAGGCCGGTTCCGGCACCCGCGACGGCTTCGAGAGCATCGTGGACGTGAAGGACAGCTGCAAGTACGCACAGGAGCTGACCGCTACCGGCGCTGTCATCAGCGCTGTGGAGGCCAACCCCCTGGCCATCGGCTACGCTTCTCTGTCCGCTGTGGGCGACACTGTGGCCATGGTCACCGTGGAGGGCGTGGCGTGCAGCGAGGACACCGTGAAGGACGGCAGCTACAAGATCCAGCGTCCCTTCGTGTTCGTCACCAACAAGAGCGTGGCCCTGTCGGAGCAGGCCCAGGCCTTTGTGGACTTTGCCACCAGCAAGGAGGCTGCAGACCTGATCCGCACCGCAGGCGCTGTGCCCGTGAACGAGTAAAAGGCGCTCAGAGTCAGCCCGGCCGGGAGTTCCCCCGCGAAATTCGGGGCTTCCAGCTCCCGCCCTATTGCCTACGGCAACAGGGTCCCACCCTCGGATCATTCGCTGGTGAAACTCCCGGCCGAACTGACCCGGTAAACAGGATGGGGACAATGATAAAATTAGCCCACCGCGTTGGCCTGCCGTTTCTGCGAGCCGACGCGGCTTTTATAAAGGTTTTCAGCTATGAACAAAAAATCCTATCTGGCTCGGGTACGGCTGCCCCGCACCCCTGCCGACTGGCTGGAAGCGATGATGAATTTCATCTTCTTCCTGTGCGGCATGCTGGCGGTGGGCTGCGTGGTGCTCATCTCGGTGTACATGGTGGCCTCCGGCGTGCCGGCCATCCACAAGATCGGCCTGTTCCGGTTCCTGCTGGGCACCGAGTGGGCCTCCACCGCCGCCGACCCGAAGTTCGGCATCCTGCCCTTTATCCTGTCCAGTGTGTACGGTACGCTGGGTGCCACCCTCATCGGTGTGCCCATCGGCCTGCTCACGGCGGTGTTCCTGTCCAAGGCGGCCGGCCCAAAGGTGCGCACGGTGGTGGTCACGGCCATTGAGCTGCTGAGCGGCATCCCCAGCGTGGTGTTCGGCCTGCTGGGTATGCAGGTGCTGGTGCCCGCCGTGGCAAAGACCTTTGGCAAGGCGTCCGGTGCCTGCTTGCTGTCGGCCATCGTGGTGCTGTCCATCATGATCCTGCCCAGCATCGTGTCGGTGTCGGTCACGGCCCTCAACGCCGTGCCGCCGGAATATGAGCAGGGCAGCCTGGCCCTGGGTGCCACCGACACCGAGACCTGGTTCAAGATCAGCGTGCCTGCTGCCAAAAGCGGCATTGCCGCCGGCATCGTGCTGGGCATCGGCCGCGCCATCGGCGAGGCCATGGCCGTGATGATGGTGGCCGGCAACAGCCCCAACATGCCGGACAGCGTGTTCCGCAGCGTCACCTTCCTGACCACGGCCATTGCCAAGGAAATGAGCTATGCCGGCGGCCTGCAGCGGCAGGCGCTGTTCAGCATCGCCCTGGTGCTGTTTGTGTTCATCATGATCATCAATGTGGTGCTCAACGTGGTGCTGAAGGGAGGCGACCGCGATGCATAACGGGTTTTCGCCCTCTCGCCGCGCCTGGAACCGTGTGATGACGGTGCTGGTGTGGGCGGCTGCCCTGCTGGTGATGGCGCTGGTGGCGGGCATCCTGGGCATGGTGCTGGTGCGCGGTGTGCCGCACATCAGCTGGAACTTCCTCACCACCACGGCCAGCGTGCTGAAAGGCACCGACGGCATCCTGCCGGCCATCCTCAACACGCTGTACGTCATCCTGCTGACCCTGCTCATCGTGCTGCCGCTGGGTGTGGGCGCGGCGGTCTACCTGACCGAATACGCCTCCAACCGCCGTCTGATCGAGGTGATCGAGTTCACCAACGAGACGCTGGCCGGCATCCCCAGCATCCTCTATGGTTTGGTGGGCATGCTGGTGTTCAGCCAGGCGCTGGGCTTCCAGACCTGCCTGCTGTCCGGCAGCCTGACGCTGGTGGTCATGAACCTGCCCACCATCATCCGCACCACCCAGGAATCCCTGAAAACGGTGCCCCAGGGCTACCGCGAGGGTGCGCTGGGTCTGGGTGCCGGCAAGTGGCATATCATCCGCACCATCGTGCTGCCCTGCAGCATCGACGGCATCGTCACCGGCTGCATCCTGGCCGTGGGCCGCATCGTGGGCGAGAGCGCCGCGCTGCTGTTCACCGCCGGTGCGGCGGAAGTGATCGCCAAGGGTGTGGTCAAGGCCTACACCTCCAACGGTGCCACCCTGTCGGTGCTGCTGTACCTGCGTGCCTTTGAGGACGGCGATTTTGCCTCGGCCTGGGGCATTGGTGCGGTGCTGCTGGTGCTGGTGCTGGCCATCAACCTGGCCGCCCGACTGGCCAAAGCAAAACTGAAACAGAAACAGTAAAACCTCTCGGTCCCCGGAGGATCAAAAATGGCCTCCGCTTGCGCTCTGGCCATCTTCAGCGGAAAGTGATTTTAATAGTTGCGTTTGTCGCGGCCTGCGGGCCGCTCCAAACGCCTTTTCACGGATGGAGATCTGAGAAGTTTTTAAAACATGAGGTACTCTATGGAAAACACGAAGGTGCCGGTCATCTCGGCAAAAGACCTGAACCTCTGGTACGGCGACTTCAAGGCGCTGAAAAATATCTCGCTGGACGTGGGCGAGCGGGAGATCACGGCCCTCATCGGCCCCTCCGGCTGCGGCAAGTCCACCTTCCTGAAAACGCTCAACCGCATGAACGACCTTGTGCCGGGCGTGCGCATCGAGGGGGATGTCCGCCTCAAGGGGCAGGACATCTTTGCCCGGGACATGGAGCTCACCGACCTGCGCCGCCGGGTGGGCATGGTGTTCCAGAAGGCAAACCCCTTCCCCATGAGCATCTACGACAACATCACCTACGGCCCCAAGCTCCACGGGGTGCGCAATAAGGCAGAGCTGGATGAGCTGGTGGAAAGCTCCCTGCGGGGTGCGGCCCTGTGGGATGAGGTGAAGGATCGCCTGAAAAAGAGCGCCCTGGGCCTTTCCGGCGGTCAGCAGCAGCGCCTGTGCATCGCCCGCGCCTTGGCTGTCAAGCCCGACGTGCTGCTGATGGACGAGCCCACCAGCGCCCTGGACCCCGGCTCCACCATGAAGGTGGAAGAGCTGATGAGCGAGCTGAAAAAGAACTACACGGTGGTCATCGTCACCCACAACATGCAGCAGGCTGCCCGTATCAGCGACCGCACGGCCTTCTTCCTGCTGGGCGAGCTGGTGGAGGTGGGCCCCACCAACCAGATCTTCAGCGCCCCGCAGGACAAGCGCACCGAGGATTACATCTCCGGCCGGTTCGGTTAAATCGAGGAGGAAAGACCAATGAGCATCCGCAAACAGTACGACACCGATCTGGAAGCCCTCAAGGCGGCGCTGGTGGAAATGGGCAGCAACTCTGCCGAGGCCGTGGAGGCCGCGCTGGAAGCACTGTGCACCGCCGATGCCGAAGCCGCCCAGAAGATCGTGAAGGGCGACAGCTGCATCAACAACATGGAGCGGGACATCGAGCACCGCTGCATGACCCTGCTGCTGCGCCAGCAGCCGGTGGCCGGTGACCTGCGCCGCATCTCCACCGCCATGAAGGTGGTCACCGACATTGAGCGCATCGGCGACCATGCTTCGGACATTGCCGAGATCATCCCGCATCTGGTCACCGTGCGCAAGGAGGGCGACCCGGCGGTGAGCCAGGCCATTGCCATGGGCCGCAAGGCATACCAGATGATCCAGGACGCCATGGCGGCACTGACCGCGGAGGACGAGCTGGCCGCCCGCAAGGTCATTGCGGCCGACGACGCCGTGGACTTTGACTTTAATGCCATCAAGCACACCCTCGCGCAGGAGATCGCAGCCGACCCCGCTAAGGTGGACGCTGCGCTGGACCTGCTGATGGTGATCAAATATCTGGAACGCATCGGCGACCACGCGGTGAACGTGGCCGAGTGGGTGCAGTTCGTGCGCACCGGCCGTTACAAGGACGAGAGCATGTTTTGATCAAGCGATTTTCCTCATTTTCTTCCAGATGGGCCGCGCTGTGCAGTTCGTGCACAGGCGGCCCTTTTTGCTGGGAAAAATAATTCAAAAATTTTTATCATTTCGTGCAATCTTCCGGGACCGTGTTTCGTATACGAAGTGTAAGGGCCTTCAAGCAAGACCTGCAGTTCCCGTGCGGCGGGTGTCCGGCTTCCCCCAGTCCCCGCCCGCCGCACCGTTACAGAGGAGATCCAGATGATGCAGACCAAGAACGAGATGCTGGAGAGCCGCACGGAAGCCGTCAGCCGCGACGCGCTGGTGCAGGCGGCTCTGCAGGAGATCACCCAGAATTACCGCGAGGCCAGCCTGTCCAACGTGGCGCGGGCCTATGGCGTTTCGCTGGCATACGTCAGCGAGTGCGTGCGTGCGCAGACCGGCAAGACCTACAAGGAGCTGCTGCAGAGGCACCGCATGGAGACGGCGGCCCGCCTGCTGCGCCGTAGCGATCTGAACATCCAGCAGATCATTGCTCAGGTGGGTTACGAGAACACCAGCTATTTTTATCGTCTGTTCCACGAGCGCTACGGCCTGAGCCCCCGTGAGTACCGTCAGGTGCGCGCAGTCCGCAGCCGGACCACGGCCTGAGCATTCCAGGCAAGAGAATCACTTTCCCCCCTGAGCAGGGCACCGGTGTGAGACGCACGGTGCCCTGCTTTTTTGCAGTTGTGCCGATGCACAAAAAACTGGTGTTTTCTGGCAGGATGTAGTATAATAACAAGTGCAACAAAGCTGTGCCGCGCCTTCCTTGCGGAGAATATGCGGCAGGATAAGAGGGTGTAAACAGATGTTTCGTGGAGCAGTGAGAGGAGATCTGCCGCAGATCCTGCAGATCTATGCCCATGCGCGGGAAGCCATGGCGGCCTCGGGCAACCCCACCCAGTGGGGCGACAACTTTCCCCCGCAGGAGCTTCTGGAGGAGGACATCGACTCCAACCGGCTGTTCGTGGATGTGGTCAACGGCCAGCTGCTGGGCGTGTTCGCCTTCATTCTGGGGGCGGACCCCACCTATCAGGTGATCGAGGGCGGAGCATGGCTGAACGATACCCTGCCCTATGGCACCATCCACCGGCTGGCCTCCTCCGGCAAGAGCAAGGGGGTGGCTTCGGCGGTCATCGAGTGGTGTCTGGAGCATTGCCAGAGTCTGCGGGCGGACACCCATGCCGACAACCAGATCATGCAGCATCTGCTGGAAAAGAACGGCTTTACGCGCTGCGGTATCATCCATGTGGCGGACGGAACGCCCCGCATCGCCTACCAGAAGCTGGCCCTGACCCAGCAGCACAGCTGAGCCAAAAACACAACATAGCACCCTTTGCCCCGAGGGTCCGGCCCCGGGGCAGGGGGAGCTTTTTTTGTCGTCAAAACTGCAAAACTGTATTTTAAGAAAATACAGTTTTCGGGGCGAAAAAATAAAAGTTCACAAAAATTGGAAAACGAGAGAGAAAAATGCCTGGAAATACTTCCTCTTTTGGGCCGTCTGTGCTATAATGACACTTGTTCTTGGGTAAGAGACAGAAAACTGTACGCATGAGGCGTACAGCATAAAGAGGAGTGTTATCATAGTATGAAGACCCTGAAAGCTGCTGTTGCAAAATACAACGGCATCAGTCTGATCCTGCGCATCCTCGTCGGCCTGGCAGTCGGCGTGGTGCTGGCACTGGTGGCCCCGGGTGCCGGTTGGGTGGCTGAGTTCGGCAACCTGTTCGTCGGCGCATTGAAGGGCATTGCCCCGGTGCTGGTGTTCGTGATCGTGGCAAGCGCCCTGGCACAGGGTTCTTCTAGGCTGGACCGCCGCTTTGGCACGGTGATCTGGCTGTACATGCTCACCACCTTCCTGGCCGCTGCCATTGCGGTGGTGACCAGCTTCCTGTTCCCGGTGACCGTCGTGCTGGCCGATGCCGCCCAGTCCGACGTGGTGCCCCAGGGTCTGGGCGAAGTGCTGAGCACCCTGCTCACCAACTTTGTGGCCAACCCCGTGGCGGCCATCATGAACGGCAACTACATCGGCATCCTGTTCTGGGCCTGCATGTTCGGCATTGCCATGAAGGGCATCGGCTCTGAGAGCACCAAGATCTTTATGGCCAACACCGCCGATGCGGTGTCCCAGATCGTGCGCTGGATCATCAATCTGGCACCCTTCGGCATCATGGGTCTGGTGTACACCAACGTTTCCGGCAACGGCCTGGCCATCTTTACCCAGTACGGCAAGCTGCTGGCCCTGCTGGTGGGCACCATGCTGTTCATGGCCCTCATCGTTTCGCCGTTCATCATGTTTATCTACCTGCACTGCAACCCGTACCCGCTGGTGTTCCGCTGCCTGAAGGAGTCCGGCCTGACCGCCTTCTTCACCCGCAGCTCCGCCGCCAACATCCCCGTGAATATGGCCCTGTGTGAGAAGCTGGGGCTGGATAAGGACATGTATTCCGTGTCCATCCCGCTGGGCGCCACCATCAACATGGACGGTGCCGCCATCACCATCACCATCATGACGCTGGCCGCCGCCAACACGCTGGGCATTCAGGTGTCCCTGCCGGCCGCCATCGTGCTGAGCGCCATGAGCGCTCTGGGTGCCTGCGGTGCTTCCGGCGTGGCCGGCGGCTCCCTGCTGCTGATTCCCATGGCCTGCTCCCTGTTCGGCATCTCCAATGATGTTGCCATGCAGATGGTAGGTGTCGGCTTCATCATCGGCGTGGTGCAGGACTCTGTGGAGACGGCCCTGAACTCTGCCGGTGACGTGGAGTTTGCCGCCACCGCCGAGTATCACCAGTGGCTCAAGCAGGGCAAGCCCCTGCCGGAGTTCCTGAGCGGCAAGAAGAATTAAAAGAGAAAAAATGGCTGGCATCGCAGGATGCCAGCCATTTTTTGTCAGTCGATGACCTTTGCTTTCTGCAAAGCGGTCAGGATCAGCGGGATGAGGATCAGCTGGGCGATGATGCCCGGCACGGCGGTGAGCAAGGCACCGGACAGAAACGCGCTGAACGGGAAGCTGCTGCCGGTCAGGCCTGCCAGCACGAAGCGCACAGCACCCCACACCAGACGCCCCGCCACCATGGCGGTGACGAGAGCGGCATACATCATGGGCAGGGTGTGCTTCACTCTGCGCCAGACAAGGCCGGACACAAGGCCGTAGGCGGCCAGCTCAAAGGCCATGGAGACGGCGATGGGAAACATCGGCGGCATGCCGAACAGCACCGAGCGCAGCAGCGGAGCCACAAAGCCCACGGCCAGCCCCCAGGGGCCGCCCAGCACAAAGCCGCACAGCAGGATGGGAAAATGCATGGGGCACAGCATGTTGCCCACCTGCGGCACATGGCCGGTGACCATGGGCAGCAGGAAGGCCAGCGCAAGGAACAATGCCGCCAGCACGATGCGGCGGGCGGGCGAAACAGTCTTGGTGTTCATGAAAAAGTCCTCCTTTGCACAAAAAAGGGGCCTGCTCCCGGCCTTCCGACCGGAAACAGACCCCTTCATGGCGTCTTTTGAAAAAATACTCTGGACAAAAATATCCTCCGCATGGAGAAAACGGACTTCTGCCCGCACACCCGGCTCCGTGCCGGATTTTGACAAAATTATAGCAAATGCCCCGGCGGCTGTCAAGATGCGGCAAACGATCCGCAAATTGACCAAAAAGCGGAACTTTTCGGGCAAAATTTCCCCGTGTATGTACATTTTGCATGAAGGAACTTGACCTTTTTGCATAGAATAGCTAATATAAACTTGAAAAAGAGTGCGCTGCTGGGACACACCTGCCCGGCAGGGCGTAAAACGGCTTTTTTGGAACGCTTGCAAATCTGAGGTTCATACGGGAGGACCATCATGACAAATGCAGAAAAACTTACCCTGGCAAAGCACGCCTGTCACATCCGCATGGGCGTGATCGAGGGCACGCACAGCGCAAAGTGCGGTCATCCGGGCGGCAGTCTGGACATCGCCGAGCTGCTGAGCTACCTCTATTTCGTGGAAATGAACATCGACCCGAAGGACCCCAAGATGGCCGACCGCGACCGTCTGGTGCTGTCCAAGGGCCATGCCGCTCCGGCACTGTACGCTGCTCTGGCAGAGCGCGGCTACTTCCCGGTGGAGGACCTCAAGACCCTGCGCAAGATCGGCAGCTACCTGCAGGGCCACCCCAACATGAACGAGACGCCGGGTGTGGACATGTCCACCGGCAGTTTGGGCCAGGGCATCTCTGCAGCCTGCGGCATGGCACTGGGTGCCAAGCACGCAGGCAAGCCCATCAACGTGTTTGCCATCGTGGGTGACGGCGAGGTGGAAGAGGGTGAGTGCTGGGAGGCCTTTATGTTTGCCGCCCACTACGGCCTGAGCAACCTGTGCGTGTTCCTGGACCGCAACCGCCTGCAGATCGACGGCTCCACCGAGACGGTCATGAGCAGCGAGCCGCTGGAAGAGAAGATGAAGGCCTTCAACTTCAACGTGCTGACCATCAATGGTCACGACTATGACCAGATCGAGGCCGCCATCCAGGCTTTCCATGCTGAGAACGACAAGCCCACCTGCATCATCATGGACACCACCAAGGGCAAGGGCGTTTCCTTTATGACCAACTCCGTGGACTGGCACGGCAAGGGCCCCAACGACGACGAATACAAGGTCGCTATGGAAGAACTGAACACCGCCTACGCCGCGCTGGAACAGGAGGAGAAGTAAGATGGCAGACGTGAAAAAGATCGCTACCCGTGAAAGCTACGGCAACACCCTGAAGGAGCTGGCCGCTGAGGGCCACGACGACCTGGTGGTGCTGGACGCTGACCTGGCTGCCGCCACCAAGACCGGCATGTTCCGCAAGGCTTACCCGGACCGCCACTTTGACTGCGGCATTGCCGAGGGCAACATGATGGGCGTGGCCGCCGGCCTGTCCACCATGGGCTATGTGCCCTTTGTTTCCAGCTTTGCCATGTTTGCCGCCGGCCGTGCCTTTGAGCAGGTGCGCAACTCCATCGGCTACCCCCACCTGAACGTGAAGATCGGTGCCACCCACGGCGGCATCTCGGTGGGTGAGGACGGTGCATCCCATCAGTGCTGCGAGGACTTTGCCCTCATGCGCAGCATTCCCGGCATGACCGTCATCTGCCCCGCCGATGACGTGGAGGCCCGCGCCGCTGTGCGTGCCGCCTACGCCATGGAAGGCCCGGTCTACCTGCGCTTTGGCCGTCTGGCGGTGCCTGTGTTCCACGATGCCGACAACTACCACTTTGAGATCGGCAAGGGCGAGCAGATCACCGAAGGCAATGACATTGCCATCATCGCCACCGGCCTGATGGTCAACGAGGCCCGCATCGCTGCCGAGCAGCTGGCCGCCGAGGGCATCCATGCCCGCGTCATCAACATCCACACCATCAAGCCCCTGGACGAGGAGATCGTCCTGAAGGCGGCCAAAGAGTGCGGCAAGGTGATCACCGCCGAGGAGCACAACGTCATCGGCGGTCTGGGCGAAGCCGTGTGCGCCGTCCTGTCCGAGAAGCTGCCCACCCCCGTGCGCCGCGTGGGCGTGCAGGATGTGTTCGGCTGCTCCGGCCCCGCATGGGACCTGCTGGCAAAGTACGGCCTGGATGCTGCCACCATCTGCAAGACCGCACATGAGATGCTGAACAAGTAAAACCGATTTTGCAGCGCGCTGCCGTGCCTGAGTGCCCGGCGGCGCGTTTTTTATGTGACCCGGTCACGGAAAAACATGCGGCATCCGGGGTATACTGATGCTGTCAGAAAAAACAAACACCTTTTACGGAGGGATAAAATATGGCAGTTGTGACCATTACGACCGAAAACTTTGCGCAGGAAGTGCTGCACAGCGACAAGCCGGTGCTGCTGGACTTCTGGGCCAGCTGGTGCGGCCCCTGCCGCATGCTCAGCCCCATCGTGGATGAGGTGGCCGAAGAGCGCACCGACGTCAAGGTGGGCAAGGTGAATGTGGACGAGCAGCCGGACCTGGCGGCACAGTTCGGGGTGATGAGCATCCCCACCCTGCTGGTGTTCGAGCAGGGCAAGTTGGTGCGTCAGGCCGTGGGTGCCCGCCCCAAGGCCGGTGTGCTGGAGCTGCTGGGTTAAGATGTGCTGACAGAGCCATCCGCAGGAGACTGCGGGTGGCTTTTTTGTGTTCGCCCGCCGTCAACTCTTGCGGCCCGGCGGTGAAACATTTTCGCCTTTCTGTACAAACGCACCGAAAAAATGTAAGATGGAGCTGCAAACACTGTCACTTTCCTGCTTTACAACTTTATCAAGATAAAGTAAAATGAAGACAGAACACACCCGGGTGTGCTCATTGTGTGCGGAAGGTGCCGCACCCACCGGCCGGGAGGACCGGTGCAGGATGGTGTAAGAAGAACAGGGGGATCCGACATGGAATTTGATCTTTCGACGCTGCAGCCCAAGGAGCGTGCCTCCTTTGCCCTACGGGCGCTGTACGAGGCCGCAGGGTGCCGCAAGTACCACATGGGCCGGTTTGAGGAGTACAGCCTGTATCAGGCCAACCGCAGCTTTCTTTCGTCGGAACAGGTCATCACCTTCACCGACCTGGACGGCCGTCTGCTGGCTCTCAAGCCGGACGTGACCCTCTCCATTGCCAAAACGGCGCAGCCCGCCCCCGGCGAGACGCTGCGCTACTACTACCACGAAAACGTCTACCGCCCCTCGGCAGAGAGCCACACTTTCAAGGAGATCGGCCAGATGGGTCTGGAATTTCTGGGCGGTGTGGGCGAAGCGGAAGTGCAGCAGGCCGTGTGTCTTGCGGCACAGTCGCTGGGGCAGCTGGGCACCGACTGGGTGCTGGAAGTGAGCCACATGGGCTATCTGTTCGGCCTGCTTGATGCCTTGCAGGTGCCGGACGCCGCCCGCGCGGAGCTGCTGCGCAAGCTGGGCCAGAAAAACGCCCACGAGCTGCGGGCCGCTGCCCTTGCAGCCGGGCTGGACGAGGACGCCGCCGACACCCTGTGCCGGGTGCTGACCCTCTGCGGCGGCTATGCCGACACCCTGCCCCGTGCCGAAGCCCTGTGCCGCAACGACGCCATGCGGGCTGCGGTGGCAGAGCTGCAGGGGCTGGCCGGGCCGCTGGAACAGGCGGGTGGTGCCATCCGGCTGGACCTGACCCTGGCCGGTGAGATGGAATACTACAACAGCCTTGTTTTTCAAGGCTACCTCAAAGCCCTGCCCCGCCCCCTGCTCAAGGGCGGCCGGTACGACCTGCTGATGCAGCAGTTTACCCCCGGGGCCGGGGCCATTGGCTTTGCGGTCTATCTGGACGAGCTGGACCGCCTGAGCGCTCCCCTGCCGCCGGTGCAGAAGAACAGCACCGACAAGGTGATGCTGAACGTGGCCCTGCCCAAGGGCCGTCTGGGCGACAAGGTCTACAATCTGCTGGCCGGCATCGGCTACGGCTGCCCGGAGGACTACAACGCCACCCGCAAGCTGGTGGTGGAGAACCCGGCGGCCGGCATCCGCTACTTCCTCGTCAAGCCCAGCGATGTGGCCATCTACGTCGAACACGGCGCGGCGGATGTGGGCATCGTGGGCAAGGACATCCTCACCGAGGCGGAAGTCGACGTGTACGAGCTGCTGGACACCGGCCTTGGCAAATGCCGCATGTGCGTGGCGGCCCCGGCCGATTATCAGGACGACCCCGGCCGCCCGGTGCGGGTGGCCACCAAATTCGTCAACATTGCAAAAGCCTACTACGCCTCGCAGGGGCGGGACATCGACATCATCAAGCTGAACGGTTCCATCGAGCTGGCCCCGATCCTGGGCCTGTCGGATGTCATTGTGGATATCGTGGAGACCGGCACCACCCTGCGGGAGAACGGCCTGAAGGTGGTCACCGAATTTTTGCCCATCTCGGCCCGGTTCATTGCCAACAAGGCGAGCTACCAGTTCAAGCACGCTGAAATGGACACCATGCTGGAAAAGCTGCGGGCGCAGCTGCAGAACAAGGAGGAAGCAAAATGATCAAGCTGTACAACTTCGACGAGCTGAAGCCCCAAGAGATTCTGAACCGCGACATCCGCGCCGAGAAGAACGTGGAGGACGTGGTGGACGGCATCATTGCCGATGTGCGTGCCCGGGGCGACGAGGCCCTGAAGGACTACGCCCTGAAATTTGACGGGGCTGTCATTGAAAACCTGCAGGTGACGCAGGCAGAGATCGACGAGGCCTTTGCGGGCATGGACCCCTATTTCCTCGAGACCCTGCGGCAGGCGGCGGCCAACATCGAGAACTTCCACCGCCAGCAGGTGCACAAGAACTTTGTGGTGAACGATAAGCCCGGCATCGTGCTGGGGCAGAAGTACACCCCCATTGAAAAGGCGGGCGTGTATGTGCCCGGCGGCACGGCGGCTTACCCCTCCACCGTGCTCATGGACGTGATCCCCGCCAAGGTGGCGGGCGTGGCCGAGATCGTCATGACCACCCCCGCCGGGAAGGACGGCAAGGTGAACCCGGTCATTCTGGCCGCCGCCGCCACGGCAGGCGTGACCAAAATTTTCAAGACCGGCGGCGCCCAGGCTGTGGCGGCGCTGGCCTACGGCACCCAGAGCATCCCTGCCGTGGACAAGATTGTGGGCCCCGGCAACATCTATGTGGCTACCGCCAAGCGCAAGGTGTTCGGCAAGGTGGGCATTGATATGATCGCAGGCCCCAGCGAGATCCTGGTGCTGGCCGACGGCGGCTGCAACCCCGCCTGGGTGGCCGCCGACCTGCTGAGCCAGGCCGAGCACGACAAGCTGGCCAGCCCCGTGCTGGTCACCGACAGCGCCGACCTCGCCAAGGCCGTGCAGGCCGAGCTGGAAGTGCAGATCCCTCAGCTGCCCCGCGCCGCCATCGCCCGCGCCAGCGTGGACGACAACGGCAAGATCATCGTCTGCACCGACCTGCACAAGGCCATCGAAGCCTGCAACATCATCGCCCCGGAGCATCTGGAAGTGTGCGTGGAGGACCCCTTCGGCGTGCTGAACGAGATCAAAAACGCGGGCAGCATCTTCCTGGGCCGCAACGTGCCGGAGGCACTGGGCGATTACTTCGCCGGCCCCAACCACACCCTGCCCACCAGCGGCACGGCCCGCTTCTCCAGCCCGCTGGGCGTGGACGACTTCGTCAAGAAGTCCAGCTTCCTCTACTACACCCGCGAGGCACTGGGCGAAGTGGCCCCCCGCATTGCCGACTTTGCGGAGCGCGAGGGCCTGCACGCCCACGCAAAGAGCGTGACCATCCGGTACGAGAAGTAAAAGAGGCTCGCCCTCTCCGTCACGGCTTACGCCGTGCCACCTCCCCCAAAGGGGGAGGCAAGAAACGTTTCGGCCAGGTTCTTGGCTCTCCCTTTGACAGACTTCCCCCGGTCGGGGGAAGATGTTGCGTAAGCGACAGAAAGGGGAGCAAGCTGGACGCAAAGCGGCCTGAGAGGGCGAGGCCGCTTGCCGATAAAAGAAAACTGGAGGATATTGTTCATGAGCCGTTTTCTTTCCCCCACCCTGTCCGCTGTCACCCCCTATACGCCGGGCGAACAGCCGCAGGACCAGCAGTACATCAAACTGAACACCAACGAAAGCCCCTATCTGCCCAGCCCGGCGGTGGTGGCGGCGGTGAGTGAAGCCGAGGTGGAAAAGCTCCGCCTTTACTCCGACCCCGCCTGTGCCGACCTGCTACGGGCAGCGGCGGCCCATTTTGGCCTGCAGCCGGATCAGATCATGCCCGGCAACGGCAGCGACGAGAACCTGTTCTTTGCGCTGCGGGCCTTCTGCGACGAACAGCACCCGCTGGCCTATGCCGACATCACCTACGGCTGCTACGGCGTGTGGTGCGGGCTGCTGCACATCCCCAGCCACATCATCCCGCTGAAGGATGATTTCACGCTGGACCCGAAGGACTACTACGGCCTGCACCAGACCATCGTCATCGCCAACCCCAACGCCCCCACTGGCCTTGCCCTGCCGCGCAGCGCCATCGAGGGCATCCTGCAGGCCAACCCCGACAACGTAGTCATCGTGGACGAGGCCTATGTGGACTTTGGCGGCGAGAGCTGCGTGCCCCTCATCGACCGGTACGAGAACCTGCTGGTGGTGCAGACCTTCTCCAAGTCCCGCCAGCTGGCCGGTGCCCGGCTGGGTCTGGCCATGGGCAATGCAAAACTCATTGCCGACCTGAACCGGGTCAAGTTCAGCCTGAACCCCTACAACATCAACCGCCTGACCCTGAAAGCCGGGCAGGCCGCGCTGGAAGATACGGCCTACTTTGACCGCACCCGTGCCGCCATCGTGGACACCCGCAGCTGGACGAAGCAGCAGCTGGAAGCCTGCGGCTTTGCAGTGCTGGACAGCCGGTCCAACTTCCTGTTTGCAAGTACGGGCCGGAAAGACGGCGGAACACTATACAAAGAGTTGAAGGAAAACGGCATTCTGGTGCGGCATTTTGACGCACCCCGCATCGCCAACTGGCTGCGCATCACCATCGGCACGCCGGAGCAGATGCAGGCCCTTGTGGAAACACTGGACAAAATTCTGGAGGAATGAACCATGGAAAACCGGATGATCTCTCTGGAACGCAACACCAACGAGACCCAGATCGACCTGACGCTGGATCTGGACGGCTCCGGCCGTTACGAGATCGACACGGGGTGCGGCTTCCTGAACCACATGCTGGAGCTGTTTGCCCGGCACGGCCGGTTCGATCTGGTGCTCACCTGCCACGGGGACGTGGAGGTGGACTACCACCACACCACCGAGGATGTGGGCATCGCGCTGGGGCAGGCGTTTGCCCGGGCGCTGGGCGATATGCGCGGCATCCAGCGCTACGGCAGCTTCCACCTGCCCATGGACGAAGCGCTGATCCTGTGCGCGGTGGACCTGTCCGGCCGCTGCACCCTGAACTGGGACATCCACTGCACCACCGAGAAGGTGGGCGATTTTGACGTGGAGTGCGCCAAGGAATTCTGGCTGGGCTTTGCCCGCAGCGTGCCCGCCACCGTCCACTTTGTACAATTTGCGGGCGAAAATACTCACCACATCCTCGAAGCCTGCTTCAAGGGGGCCGGTCACGCGCTGAGCGCGGCGGTGAAGATCGACGAAGCCCACAAGGACGAGATCCCCTCCACGAAAGGACTGCTGGTATGATCGCGATCATTGATTACGGCGTGGGCAACCTGTTCAGCCTGAAATCCAGCCTTGCACAGCTGGGGCAGGACACGGTGGTCACTGCCGACCCCGATACCATCCGCAAAGCCGACCGGCTCATCCTGCCCGGCGTGGGTGCCTTTGGCGACGCCATGGACAAGCTGGTGGCCACCGGCCTTGTGCCGGTCATCCGGGCCGAGGCGGAAAAAAAGCCGCTGCTGGGCATCTGCCTGGGCATGCAGCTGCTGTTTGAAAAAAGCTATGAGTACGGCGAACACGCGGGCCTGGGATTTATCCAAGGCGAGGTGTGCCCGCTGGAGCCGGACCTTGCGGACAAGAGCCTGAAGGTGCCGCAGATCGGCTGGAACGCTTTGCACATCGTGAAAGACGACCCGCTGTTCCAGTATATCCGCGAGGGCGAGTATGTATATTACGTCCACAGCTATTACGGCAAGAACTGTACCGAGAGTACACTGGCGACCAGCGAGTATTCCATCCCGGTCACCGGCGCGGTACGGGCGGGCAAGGTGTACGGCACCCAGTTCCACCCGGAAAAGAGCGGCGACACCGGCCTGCGCATCCTGAAAGCGTTTGCGGAGTTATAAGGAGAATATGATGCAACTGTTTCCAGCCATTGACCTGCGCGGCGGCAAGGTGGTGCGCCTGACCCAGGGCGACTACAGCCGCATGACCGTATACGGCGAGGATCCCTGTGCCCAGGCACGGGCGTTCCTGGCGGCGGGTGCCCGGAACCTCCACGTTGTCGACCTGGACGGCGCGAAGGACGGCACCCTTTCCAATTACGACACCATTGCCGCACTGGCCAAACAGGGCGGTCTGTACATCGAGGTGGGCGGCGGCATCCGCACCGAGGAGCGCATAGAAAAGTACCTCGCTCTCGGCGTGGGCCGCTGCATCCTGGGCAGCGTGGCGGTGACGGACTTTGCGTTTACCGCCCGGATGCTGCAAAAATACGGCGACAGGATCGCCGTGGGCGTGGATGCCAAGGACGGCTATGTGGCCATCCACGGCTGGAAAGAGGTCAGCGCCGAGCCGGGCGTGGACTTCTGCAGGCGGCTGGCAGACGCCGGGTGCACCGCCATCATCTACACCGATATCGCCTGCGACGGTGCCATGCAGGGCACTAATCTGGCCCTGTACCGCCAGCTGGCAGCAGAGGTGCCCGGCGTGGCCTTTACGGCCAGCGGCGGCATCTCGTCCGAGGCGGAGCTTCTGGAACTGAAAGAGATGGGCACCGCAGCCGCTATTCTGGGCAAGAGCCTGTACACCGGCGCACTGGACCTTGAACGCTGCGTACAACTGGTACAGGATTGAACGGAGGGGAAACCGATATGATCACAAAACGCATCATCCCCTGCCTGGACGTGCGCAGCGGGCGCGTGGTCAAGGGCACGAACTTTGAGGGCATCCGGGATGTGGCCGACCCCGTGGAGATGGCCCGGATGTACAATGCGGCCGGGGCCGACGAGCTGGTGTTCTACGACATCACCGCCAGCTTTGAGGGCCGCGCCCTCTTCACCGACATCCTCACCCGGGTGGCCAGCGAGGTATTCATCCCGCTCACCGTGGGCGGCGGCATCAACACGCTGGAGGACTTTGACCGGGTGCTGAAATGCGGTGCCGACAAGGTCAGCGTCAACTCCGGTGCCCTGCGCGACCCCGACCTGATCCCGGCGGCGGCCCGGCGCTACGGCAACCAGTGCGTGGTGCTCTCGGCGGATGTCAAACGGGTGAACGGCCAGTTCCGGGTATTCGCCAAGGGCGGCCGCGAAGACACCGGCCGGGATGCTCTGGACTGGATCCGCTGGTGCGTGGACCACGGTGCCGGGGAGATCTGCCTGAACAGCATCGACACCGACGGCGTGCGCAATGGCTTTGATCTGGAAATGCTGGACGCTGTGGCGGCCCGCGTAGACGTGCCCATCATCGCCAGCGGCGGTGCCGGAAAAAAAGAGGATTTTCTGGAGCTGTTCCACCACAAGGGCATCGATGCGGGCCTTGCGGCCGGCATCTTCCACCAGAAGCTGCTGACCATCCGGGACCTGAAGGAATATCTGGCGGAGAATGGCGTGGAAATGCGCCTGTAAAAATACGCCGTACCCCTTGCGTTTGCAAGCCGAATACGCTAAACTAGAGCTATCCCCATCCGGGGAGGGAGAAACGACCATGGAACTGAAATTTGACGAAAAGGGCCTGATCCCTGCCATCGTGCAGGATCACTACACCAAAGAGGTGCTTACCCTCGCGTACATGAACGCTGAGACGCTGGCCCTCACCATTGCCGAAGGTCGCACCGTGTTCTGGAGCCGCAGCCGTCAGGAGATCTGGCGCAAGGGCGAGACCAGCGGCAACGTGCAGCGGGTGGTGTCCATCACTGCCGACTGCGACAAGGACGCACTGGTGGTGGAAGTGGTCAAGTCCGGCCCGGCCTGCCACACCGGGGCCGAGAGCTGTTTCTTCAACGAAGTATACGTCTCCCCGGAGCTGAAACAGTTCAGCTGGCAGGGCCTGTATGAACTGATTAAAGGCCGCAAGGATTCCCCCAAAGAGGGCAGCTACACCACCTACCTGTTTGAAAAGGGCAAGGAGAAGATCCTGAAAAAGGTGGGCGAAGAGTGCACCGAGGTCATCATTGCAGGCGAAAAAGAGGACAAGGAAGAAACCGTTTACGAGATCAGTGATCTGGCCTACCATGTTCTGGTGCTGATGGTCAGCGCCGGCATCACGGTGGAGGACGTGACCCGTGAACTGGAAAAACGACACGTCATTGACCATAAGGTCAAGCAGGAAAGGATGCAGTGAAGCAATTATGGCAGATTATAAGAAGTCCAGTGTCCATTGCCACTCCACCATGTGCGATGGCAAAAATACCTTGCAGGATATGGCAAGCGCTGCGTGCGCGCAGGGCCTGACCACGCTGGGCTTCACCGGCCATAGCTACACCCAGCGCGACCGCGAATACTGCATGAGCCCCAGCCGCACCGCCCAGTACAAGGCCACCATCGCCAAGCTCAAGGCCGAGTACAAGGGCAAGGTGGACATCCTGTGCGGCATCGAGTGGGACATCCTCAGCGAGGACAAGCGCACCGGCTACGATTACTGGATCGGCAGCGCACACCACCTGTACGGCAAGAACACC
>QWCN01006502.1_pt1 | contig 22423 bp, 17 predicted proteins | sample 1972711 | NCBI WGS metagenome assembly QWCN01 (sample SAMN09866707, study PRJNA288562) | Human gut metagenome isolate term1_stool, whole genome shotgun sequencing... | isolation source: gut | host: Homo sapiens | place: USA: California
AATCCAAAGCAGCAATTATAGCAATTGCTAAATAACTTGAATATGTATATGAAATTATAGGTGCATTCATTCCTATTAATACTCCCGCAATACATCCTATTAATATAGCTATAAAAATCATATTTTTTCCTCCTCTTATTAACTATTTTTAATTCATATATTTAATTTTTATTTCTTTATTATATTTTGGTACTATTACTTTATTTGATTTTGTAATAGATACATCTTGTCCTATTTTTTTCATTTCATCTACAGGTCCACCATTTGATATTAAACTACTTTCTAAATAAGATTGGTTACCTATAGCTTTTATTATATATGGTGCTACAATCCTTTGTCCATTTATTTTTATAAAAGATTGATTAATATCAACCATATCTGACATATTTATTATTCTTTCATCATTAATAGATATTGCTTCTGCTCCTGACACTTTTAAAGCATTTACAATTAATATTAAGTCATCTGCAGTAATTCTACTAATTTCTTCATTGTCTGTTTCTCTTAATGTTACTTCTATTCCTTCTCCTTGCACATCCACTTTTCCTAATTGCATATTTACTTGTTGTAATTCATCATCAACTAATTTTTCTGTATCTTCATTTGATTCTTTATTTTGTTTATATTCATCAATTTTACTTGATGTTTCTTCATATTTTTTTTCTACTTCTTCATATTTTGACTTCCAATTTGCAAGTTCTGTCCTTAACTCTGCTTCTCTCATATTTTCTATTGATGTAATATCTGTTTCGCTTGCAATTTTAAATTGCATAGACATTACCAAAGCTAGTGCAAAACATGCTATTACCATTGTTATTGTCATTGTTATTTTACCTTTTTTTATGTTCTTTTTCATGTTTTCCTCCTATCTTTATTTTACTGCCTTTGCATAGTTATACTCTATAATACCTGTATATTTTGGTATTGTAATATTATTAGATTTTTTCAATTCTACTCCTATACTTGCATTTTTTAGTATTTCTAAATACCCACCTTGTCTTGATAAAGCTGATAATTGTTCTGGTAACCCAATAGCTTTAATTACAAATGGTGCTCCAACTTTTTCTCCATTAATATCTATAATATTTCCTCCACAAGAAATACTACTTGTTGGAATTAATCTTTGCTCATTAATAGAAATTGCCTCTGCTCCAGCATTTTTTAGTTCATTTATAACACTTAACACATCAGCATCATGTACTAATAAACTGTTTGGATTTAATACACTGTTTGAGTCTTTTTTGCTATCACTAAGTGTAACTATTACTCCTGGCCCAGTAACTTCTGTTAATCCTATCATTTTATTACCTTGTTTTATCTCTTCTTCTTTTTTCTCTAAGTCTTCGTTATTTTGTGTTGAACTTTGTCTTTCTGTTTCTAGTTTCTTCTCTGCATCTTCTAATTCTTTAGTCTTTCTTTCATATTTTTCTTTATATTTTAGTACTTCTGCTCTTAAGTTATTTTCTTCATAGTTTTGACTCACTGTTGAATTAGAATCTTTTACTGTTCTTATTTGTATACATATTCCTAAAGTTAATGCAAAACACATTAATCCTAAAACTATGCTAATTACTTTTTTGTTCATATTTTTCACCTCTGCTCTATACTTTTTCTCTAAAATATGGTTGAAACTTATTATTTAAGTCTCCATTAACATATATATCTCCTTCTATTCCCTTTTCCTTTTCCATTATTGATATTGCATACAACATTTTATTTCCTAAATTTGTGTTTTCACCTAAATGTATTCTTTTTTTCTCTTCTTGTATATATATACTATATTGATTTTTATTTGTTATGTCAATACTAGTGACTTTTGTGTCTAAATTATTTTCCTTAGCTATATCCATAATTTTTATTATATTTTCTAATGAAGTTAAATCATCTTCATTTAATCTACTATTAGGTACTATTTCCTCTTCATTTGTAGCTATTCCTTGTATTATTGGTAATCCATTATTTGTGTCTGCTACTTCTAAAATATATCCTTGACTATTAATATAGGCGTATTTTCCCATAAAGTCAATACTATATTTAGGTTGTCTTTGAGTTATTTCTATTTGAACAACATTTGGGATTTTTCTATGTATTTTTACATCTTCAATATAAGCATTTTCTTTTATTTTATTTTTTACATTATATTTATTAAATTTAAATATGTTTTCATCTAATTTTAATTCTGATAAGCTAATTATAGTATCACTTGGTGTTATATTATTATTGGTAACTTGAATTTCTTTAATATTAAAAATTGGAGATGTCATAGAAAATACAGTTCCGCCTATTATTACACCTAGTAATAAAATGATTTTTAATATGTTTTTTACTTTTTTATTTCTTTTATTTCTTTTTTCTGCCTGTTTATCCAATTCTTTAATTCTTTTTTGTTCTTTTTCCATATTATTTCTATTTGTCATTTGGATTACCATTTCGTTTTCCAAATCAAATTCATCATTTTTCTTTTTTTGTTTTATTCTTTTTTCTCTTTCTCTAACATTTTTAATTTTGTTTTTTTCTTCAATCTTTTTTCTTTTAGCTTGTCCGTTTTTTTCTACTTTGAATACTATCATTTTTTTGTTTTAACCTTTTAGCCATAGGATCATCCCTCCAACATATTTATATTAATAATATTTTATGTTTTATCTATCAAGAGCTTGATTAAATTTGATATTGATTTTTAATAATATATTTATAATCAAGCTCAAAATTTTATCTTCTTAAAATATCAACACCTATATCCTGTAATTTTTTATCAAATTTTTCATATCCTCTTAAGATATATTCTATATTTTCTACTTTAGTCATACCTTTAGCAACAATACCTGCCATAACTACAGAAGCGCCTCCTCTTAGATCTGTTGCTTTAACATTTGCTCCATATAATTTTCTTACCCCTTTAATAACAGCTGTTTTTCCTTCTACCTTTATTTTTGCTCCCATTCTTACTAATTCTTGAGTATATTTATATCTGTTTTCAAATATATTTTCTACAATAATTGAAGTTCCTTTTGCTACTGTCATTGTTGTAGCAAATATTGATTGCATATCAGTAGGGAAACCTGGATATGGCATAGTTTTTATATCAACTGCTTTTAATTTTTTAGGTCCTTCTATTTGTATTATATTTTTATATGTTTCTATTTTACAGCCTGATTCTTCAAGTTTATCGATAACAGGTGTTATATGTGTTGCATCTGCATTTTTTAATTTTAAACTTCCTCCTGTCATTGCCGCAATGCAAAGAAAAGTACCTGTTTCTATTCTATCTGGCATAATATTATAACTAACATCTTTTAATTGTTTTACTCCATTTATTTCTATTTTATTAGAACCTGCTCCTTTTATCTTTGCTCCCATTTTGTTTAAAAAATTTTGTAAATCAATAATTTCTGGTTCTCTAGCAGCATTAGTTATAATTGTTTTTCCTTCTCCTAAGCAACTTGCAAGTATTGCGTTTTCTGTTGCTCCTACACTTGGAAAATCAAGGTCTATTTTTTCTCCTGTTATTTTATCACAAATACAGCTAATATTTCCATAGTTTTTTTGAATATTTATTCCTAATTTTTCAAATGCCTTTAAATGTAAATCAATAGGTCTTGTTCCAATATCACATCCTCCTGGATATGAAAATGTAGCTTTTTTATATCTGCCAACTAGGCTTCCTGCAAATATAACTGAAGAACGCATCTGCCTCATTAGGTCTTCTGGTATTTCATATTTATTTATTTTGCTTGTTTCTATAATGACCTTATTATTTTTTTTGGTTACTTTTCCTCCTATTTTATTTAATATTTCAAACATCATTTGTGTGTCATGTATATTAGGTACATTATATAATGTAGTTTTTCCTTTATTCAAAATACTTGCTGCAATTATTGGTAATGCTGCATTCTTTGAACCAGATATTGTTACTTCTCCTGATATTTTTCTACCTCCTTTTATTATGTACTCAGACATTTAGCCTACCACCTTTCACTTTTTATTTTGATATATATTATGTTATCTAAATAAAAAAAGTGATTTTTTGTAAAAAATATAAGATACAACTTTTTTCCTGTTTTCTTTTCTTACTGTTCTTTTGTTTTTTTGCATTTATATCCTTCAAAAAATTTAACTATTGAAAATTCCATAATATTAGCATATAATATTCTCATACAAAAAATTGGAGGTAATTTATGAAAAGTATAACTGTAAAAAATTTATATAAAGAAACTAATAAATATTTAAATCAAAAAATAACATTTGAAGGATGGGTAAAAACTGTAAGAGGTTCAAAATCTTTTGGGTTTATAGAAATAAATGATGGTACATTTTTTAACAATGTTCAAATAGTATATACAGACAAATTAGAAAATTTTGAAGAAATCTCTAAATTAACAATAAGTTCATCAATTAAAGTTACAGGTCTTTTAGTTGAAACACAAAATGCAAAACAACCATTTGAAATACAAGCCGAATATATTCAAATTGAAAACTTATCTGATAATTCATATCCTTTACAAAAAAAGAGACACTCTTTTGAATATTTGAGGACAATCTCTCATCTTAGACCAAGAACAAATACTTTTAATAGTGTTTTTCGTGTAAGAAGTGTTTTAGCATATGCTATCCACAAATTTTTTCAAGAAAGAGGATTTGTATATGTAAATACTCCTATTCTTACTGGTAGCGATGCTGAAGGTGCAGGAGAAATGTTTAATGTTAATTCATTTGATTTGAACAATATTCCAAAAACAGAAGAAAATAATGTGGATTTTTCTAAAGACTTTTTCGGGAAACCTGCTCATTTAACAGTTAGTGGTCAATTAAATGCAGAAACATATGCAGAAGCTTTTTGTAATGTTTATACTTTTGGTCCAACATTCCGTGCTGAAAATTCTAACACTGTAAAACACGCAGCAGAATTTTGGATGGTTGAACCTGAAATATGTTTTGCCGATTTAACTGATGATATGGATTTAGCAGAAGATATGATTAAATACATTTTTAAATATGTATTAGATAATTGTCCTGAAGAAATGCAATTTTTTAATCAATTTATTGATAAAGGGTTATTAGAAAGACTAAATCATGTAATCACTTCAGACTTTGCAAGAGTTACTTATACAGATGCTATAAAAGAATTAGAAAAGCATAATGATGAATTTGAATATAAAGTTTCTTGGGGCGTTGATTTACAAACAGAACATGAAAGATATCTATGTGAAAAAATCTTTAAGAAACCTGTATTTGTAACTGATTATCCTAAAGATATAAAAGCTTTTTATATGAAACAAAATGATGATGGAAAAACTGTTGCTGCAACTGATTTACTAGTTCCAGGAATTGGAGAAATTATTGGTGGTAGTCAAAGAGAAGAAAACTATGACAAATTATTAAACAGAATGAAAGAACTAAATATGCCTATAAATGAATATGATTGGTATTTAGATTTACGTAAATATGGAAGTTGTAATCATGCAGGATTTGGTCTTGGTTTTGAAAGAGCCATTATGTATTTAACAGGTATGCAGAATATACGTGATGTAATTCCATTCCCAAGAACACCTAAAAATTGTGACTTTTAAATCACTTTCTTATATACTAAAAATTATTGAAACATAGTAATTTTGAAAAACAAAAAACAATAAAACAACTTAGATTTAGATGTACATTTTATTTTTTAACATCCTTCTAAATCTAAGTTGTTTTTTATTATATTTCTATTTATCTTTCTTCTTCCTCTACTTCTTTAGCATTTATTTGTTTTGCTTTATTGGAAACAAAATCTTTTATTTCTTCTATTATTTTTATTCTTTCTTCTTTTGGAAAACCTTTTAACATATTTATTACTTTTTCCATTTCATCTTTTTCATTATATTTTGCATATTCTTCTTGTATTTCTTTATTTAATCTTCTTTCTAAATCACTTTTTTCTTTAAACTCTTTTTCTTTATCATTGCTTAATTTTATGCTTTCTTCTTCTACTAAATCAATAATCCCTGTTTGTTTCATTTCTTTAGCACTCATTATTTCTGATAATAGTTTTAATTTAACAGATCCAAACATTTTATAGTTATATGCTATTTGTTTAGCTAATATTTTAGCTTTCATTTGTTCTATCTCTTCTTTAGATAAATGCGGTGTTTTTGAGATTGCTGTTTCAATTTTCATAACTAATTCATTATCAGGTGTTTCTTTTCCACTTTCATTATAAACTTTTTGTAAAACTTTTCTTTCTTTTTGTATTGTTTTCTTTTTTCTCTTTTCTTCTTCTTTTTTTAATTTTTCTAGTTGTTCTTCTCTCTTTTCTTCATCATCTATTGCTTTTATTAATTCTCTTCTATCATTTATTGGTATTTCATTTTCTTCGTTTAGTTTAGTAAGTGTTGAGTCATCTAGCTCTTTTGCAGAATCTATTACATATTTATTTGGCACTTCTTTTTCTTTTAACATATTATTTATAACACCAATTGCAACTTCTTCATTATGTTCTATATTATCACTATTTAAAATTTTATCAATCAATTCATCTATTGCCTTTTTTTGTTCTTGTGCTGGCAATTTTTTTATGTGATTTATAATGTACTCATTTAATACATTTAATGCTGTTTTGATTTCATTATCTTCTGTTTCTTCTATTATTTTTTCAGCCTTTTCTACTCCTCTTTGTACTATAGCTTCTCCATCTTTTTTTCCTAATATTTTTAATCTTTTTGCAAATTCTTGCCTTCTTTTCAATAGTATCACCTTCTTAATTTTATGTATAGTGATTTTAACACCTATTATATATTTAGTCAATTAAATTTTATTAATTTAATATAAAAATAATAAAAATAGAGTTATTTAAAATTGCTATATTGTAATAAACAATTTGAATAACTCCATTTATTTTAATAATTAAAATTTATTTATATTTCTTTTCCATAATAACTGTCTAGTAAAATTTGTTTCAATTCTGTAACTAATGGTACTCTTGGATTTGCTGTTGTACATTGATCTTCAAAGCTTCTTTCTGCAAGTATATCTACTTTAGATAAAAATTCTTTCTCATCAATTCCTGCTTCTTTAAAAGATTTTGGAATATTTAAGTGTTCATTCATTTCTTGAATTCTCTTAATTAAACTATTTATTCCTTCTTCTTTTGTATCTGCTTTTAATCCTACTTTTTTAGCCATTTCATAATATTTTTCATCTGCTATAAAATATTCGTATTTTGGGAAAGATACAAATTTAGTTGGTTTAGAACTATTATATCTTATAACATATGGTAATAATATTGCATTTATTCTACCATGTGGCAAATGAAATTCGGCACCTATCTTATGTGCTAGTGAGTGATTAACACCTAAAAATGCATTTGTAAATGCCATTCCTGCTATTGTACTACTGTTGTGCATTTTTTCTCTTGCTAATTTATTTGTTCCATCATCATATGCCATTTCTAAATACTTCATTACTAATTCCGCCGCTTTTTCTGCTAAACCATCTGTATAATCTGATGCCATATTTGATACATATGCTTCTAATGCATGTGTTAATACATCCATTCCTGTGTCTGCTGTAATAGATTTTGGAAGACTCATTACCAAATCAGGATCTACTATTGCAACATCTGGTGTTAGTTCATAATCTGCCAATGGATATTTTTTATTTTTTTCTTTATCTGTAATAACTGCAAATGATGTTACTTCTGAACCTGTTCCAGATGTAGTTGGTATTGCTACCATTTTACATTTTGTTCCAAGCTCTGGGAATTTATAAGTACGCTTACGTATATCCATAAACTTCAATTTTAATCCTTCTGCATCTGCTTCTGGATGCTCATAAAATAGCCACATTCCTTTTGCCGCATCCATTGCACTACCTCCACCAATTGCTATAATTGCATCTGGTTTAAAGCTTTCCATTGCTTTAACACCTTTCATTATAGTATCAAAAGACGGATCTGATTCTACATCACTAAATATTTGTGAATGAACATATTGTCTTCTATTTCTTAAATGATATAAAACTTTATCAACATATCCTAATTTTACCATTCCTTCGTCTGTTACAATAAATGCTCTTTCAATGTTTGGCATTTTCTCTAAATACTGTATTGAACCAGCTTCAAAATATATTTTTTCTGGAATTTTAAACCATTGCATATTAACTCTCCTTTTCGCAACTCTTTTTATATTTATTAAATTTACTGATGATACATTTGCTGTTGTTGAATTTCCACCGAATGAACCACATCCAAGTGTTAATGATGGCATATTTGTATTATATATATCACCAATTGCTCCATGAGTTGATGGAGAATTAACAATAATTCTTCCTGCTTTCATTTTTTCAGAGAATTTTAAAATTGTTTCTTCGTTTTCGCTGTGTATAACAGCAGAATGACCAAGTCCACCAAATTCTAATAATCTTTCTGCTTTATTTATTCCTTCTTCTTCGTTTTCTACGATATAATAAGTTAAAACTGGACTTAACTTTTCTTTAGAAAATGGATAATCGCTTCCTATTCCTTCTTCATATACAACTAAAACTTTAGTTTCTTCTGGCACTTCAAATCCTGCCTCTTTTGCAATAACATATGGAGATTGACCAGGAACATGAGATTTTAATTTATATCCATATTCATCTGTGTATTCAAACATACTATTTTTTAATTTTTCTTTTTCTTCAGGATTTACAAAATAACATCCTGAATTCCTCATTAATTCTTCAAATTCTTTATAAATTTCTTTATCAACTAAAACTGCTTGCTCAGAAGCGCAAATCATTCCATTATCAAACGCTTTTGACATAACTAAATCATTTACAGAAGTTTCTAATTTAGCTGTTTTATCTATATAACATGGTACATTTCCTGGTCCTACTCCTAATGCTGGCTTGCCACATGAATATGCAGATTTTACCATTCCTGTTCCACCTGTTGCCAAAATCAAATTAACATCAGGATGATTCATTAATAATCTAGTTGCTGTAATTGATGGCTCTTCAATCCATAAAACGCAATCTTCTGGTGCACCAGCAGCAACTGCTGCATCTCTTACTATTCTTGCAGCTTCACTACTACACTTTTGTGCAGATGGATGAAATCCAAATATGATAACATTTCTTGTCTTTGCCGCAATTATTGATTTAAACATTGTTGTAGAAGTAGGATTTGTTACAGGTGTTACTCCTGCAATTATTCCTACAGGCTCTGCAATTTCTATATAATCTTCTTCATCATTTTCGTTAATAACACCAACTGTTTTTTCATACTTAATACTATGATAAACATATTCTGTTGCAAACATATTCTTTGTTATTTTATCTTCATATATTCCTCTTCCAGTTTCTTCTACAGCCATTTTTGCAAGTTCCATATGATGTTCTAGACCTGCAAGAGACATCGCTTTTATTACTTTATTTACTGTTTTTTGATCTAACTTCAAATATTCTTTTGCTGCCTTTTTTGCTCTTTCAACTAAATCGTCAATCATTTCCTTTATTCTTTTTTCTTCTTGACTAATGTTGTTAGCCATAAATGTACCTCCTTTTATAATATATATATTCATTAAATTATATATTATTTACTTTCTTTAGTTTAACCAAATCTATTATATATTATTAGAAAAAATTGTCAAGAAAAAAGTTGTCATTGGTGTCATTGGTTCCGGGTTTAAATTGCCAAATTATTATTAAGAAACAATCTTTTAAAACATTCAAAGTAAAAAATAGAATAAGATGTTTTTTTCTTATTCTATTTTTTACTTTAATTTTGCAATTTAAATCCGGAACCGATGACAACTGATAACAATTAATTTCCATTTACAATAGTAGCTGAACTATCTACAGTTAATGTTCCATTTCCTCCTATTGCTGTTCCTGATGTGTTTTCTATTTTTCCACCTCTGTTTAATCCATCTAATATTGTTAATGTTCCATTATTTTCTATAACATTATCCACATTTTCTCCTATAATTGTGAATCCGTTTAAGTCTAATATTATATCTTTGCCTTGTGGTATTGTTATTGTACTTGTTGCAATAATATTGTTTTCTATTGTTATTGTTTTTTGTGTTCCTTCTGGGCATGCTGCTATTGCATCTTGTATTGATGTATATGTAACTTCTCCTATTTTTGCTACTGATACCTCTACACCACTTTTTACTAGAATGTCTGTGTAGTAGTCTCCATTTGTTTTACTTATTTCATATCCTGATGCTATTTCTGTTATTGTTCCATATATTGTTCCTGTTTTTCCTTTTACTTGTCCATCATAAAAATTGAATTTTCCATTTGAATTGCTTTGATATATTCCATATTCTCCTCCTGTTATACATGGATATGTTCTATCTACTTCACTATCATTTTCTCCTAATGTTATTGTTCCTGTTGAACTGTTATATATACCATATTTTGCTCCTTCAACATTAACTTCTCCTTTTATAGATGTATTTCCTGTTGATGTTAATTCAATTGCTTTTTCTCCTGTACTTGTTATATTACTTTCTCCTGTTATTGTTAAGCTTCCTGTTGATTGAAATCTAATCGAATTACCATATGTCCATGTACCATTGTAAATTGAAATCTAATCGAATTACCATATGTCCATGTACCATTGTAAATAATATTCGAGTCTTTTATTTCTAAGTTTCCCTCTTTACCATTATGACTAATTATTTGACTTTCACATGTAAATGTACTTCCTTCTATTATTACTCCACTATTAGATATGCTTATTACTCCTGATTTTGATGTTATATTGCTATTACTTATTTTTACATTTCCTTTTTCTCCATTTATTAGGTAATTTACTTCTCCTCCTGTTATTGTTGCATTTATTATATTTAATGTTGTTCCTTTACTTGTACTTGACTTTTGTTTTAAACTTACTAATGGTTCTGCTCCTGTTCTTATAACTGTTCCTGTTACATTCACTTCTCCCTCATATGTATTTATAATAGCTTCTCTACTTCCCTGCGTTATTATATTATTTATATTTACTGTTCCTGTTTCATTATAAATTTCATATGTATATTCATCATATTGATGTATTAATTTTGAATCATTTAAATTTAATGTTCCTGTATTTGAAATTAGTCTTAAATTAGCTCTCCATGTACCTACACAATTTAATACTGCATTATTTGTTGTCATTATTCCTTTGTTATCTATTGTTTTTGCAAGTGTTCCCTTTCCTATTATTGTTACATTATTATTTACTTCAATTTTTCCAACGCTTTCATTTACTATTCCCTCTGAATATTCATTAGAACTTTTTCCCTGTAAGTTAATTGTCATTGTTCCTTGTTTTTCTGTATTATTATCTGTTATCTTTAGATTTCCTTTATTTATAATAGTGTTTTCTAATGTTGATATTACATTATATCCATTTAAATCTATTACCACATTTTTTCCTTCTTCTATTTGTGCTGACTGCCCTGTTGTTGTTATATTAAAGTCTCTTAATAATGTTATTGTTGTTTCTTCTGTTCCTTCTACTGCCTGCATCGCATCATATAAACTATAATACTGATTTTCACCTATTTGTGCTACTGGTAATCTATCTAATGTTGCTGTTAATGTTTTTGCTTCTGTATCTTCTTTAGTAATCACATCATATCCCGCTTCCATATCTGTTATTTTTCCATATATTGCTTGATAGCTATTTGAACCTACTACTGTTCCATCATAAAAATATAATTTTCCATTTGTATTATTTTGATATATTCCATATTTAGTGCCTTTTATTATTGGTGTTGTTTGTGGCTCTTCTGTTTTTCCTTCTCCTATTTTTTCTCCTATTGTTATTGTTCCTGCTGAATCTCCATCTATAGCCTTTTCTCCTGTACTTGTTATATTACTTTCTCCTGTTATTGTTAAGTTTTATCTCTGTATTACCTTTATATTGAGAAATTACTGTACTATTGCTACTCGTTATTTTACTCTTTTCTATTGTTATATCTACTCCTACACCATTAGTTCCTATACCCAATACTGACGTTTTAGCTTTTATATTACTATTGTATATTTTTATTTTTCCTTTGTCTCCATACATCATTTGACTTGTAGTCTGATTATCTACAATTGTTGCATTTTCTATATCTAGCTTCGTTCCTTCACTCGCACTAGATTTTTGCGCTAAATAAATTAATGTTCCTATTCCCTCTCTTGTAACTGTTCCTGTTATATTTACTTCTCCTTCATATGTATCTATTGCTCTTCCGCCTTCTTGTGTTATTAATCCATCTATATTTACTGTCCCTGTTTCATTATAAATTCCATATGTATATCTTCCACTTATATGCTTTATTGTTGTATCATTTAAATTTAATATCCCTGTATTTGATATTAATCTTATTCCTGTTTGAGAATTTGTATATGCTCCATTGCTAACTAATTTTGTATTTGTTGCTGTTATTTTTCCTTTATTATTAATAGAATTTGAATATAAGCCTTTCCCTGTTATTGTTATCGCACCAGTTATTTCTATTTTTCCTGTACTTTCATTTACTATTCCTGATGTATATGTGTTTTTTCCTGTTAAGTCTATTGTTATTGCTCCTTGTTTCTCTGTATTGCTATCTGTTATTTTTAGATTTCCATTGTTTACAATTGTATTTTCCAATGTTGATGTCATATTATATCCATTTAAGTCTATTACTATATTTTTCCCTTCTTCTATAGTACTAGAGGTTTGAGGTGCTATTATTTCAAAGTCTCTTAATATTGTTATTGTAGTTTCTTCTGTTCCTTCTACTGCACTTATTGCTTCGTTTAATGTTTTATATGTATTTTCTCCTATTTGTGCTACTGGTTGTATATCTGTTGTTAATGTTGCTACTTCATATCCATCTGCTTTATTAATTAATATTTCTGCCTTATCTTCTATTTCATTAACATTTCCATATATAGCGTTGGTCGTACCCTTTATTGTTCCATCATAAAAATAAATTTTTCCAAATACATCATTTTTATATATTCCGTATTTTCCGCCTTGTATTAATGGTTCTGTTTGTGGTTTTTCCTCTACTCCTTCATCTATCTTCTCTCCTATAATAATTGAACCTGAACCATTACTTATTGCATTCGAATTTGCGTCTTTTGCAGTTATTATACTTTTTCCTTTTATTAATAAATTACTACTATTACCATTTTCAATTCCTTTAACATTGCTATTATTAATAATTGTTGTTGATGAACTATTTCCACTAGCTACTGAATTATAACTTTGCTTTGATATTAATTCAACATTTTCAATTACCACTTCTCCTTTTGATGACTCATTTCTAACCAAATAACTATTTCCTGTAATTACTCCTCCAGTTATATTTATCTTTCCTGAATTTGATCTATTATTTACAACATCACCTAGTCCATTTATTATTCCTCCTGTTATATTTATTGTTCCATCTCCACCCTGCCATATTGCTTTAAAATTTTTATTTATTGTTCCTCCTGCTATATTTATAGTTCCTATACTGCCATTATAAATTACTTTTGGATAAGATACTCCATTATCTATATTTGTTGATGTACAGGTAATATCTCCACCATTTATTTGTATTGTTCCATTACTATTAGCTGTAGATGTATTACAAATAGTATAATGTCCTGATGTAATATTACCATTGTTTATCTCTACATATCCATTTTTCTCGTTAAATACCCCTTGTCCCCAAGATGAGCTTGCTAATATTGTTCCATTATTTATATACACTTTTCCATTATCATTAAAAATCATTCTAGTATAGTTTTTATCACTTTTTATAGTTCCACCATTCATGGTAAAAATTCCTGTTTCTGTATTGTCTATTCCTCTTTGATAATTACTGCTTGTTCCTGCTCCTATTGATATTGTTCCATTTGTTAATATTAATTCTTTTTGATTTTTTATTGCTCTATATGCAGAATTATCAATTGTTCCTGTTTGTGCTGAACTTGTATCTACAATTTCTAATTTACCACTATTATCTAAAACATATGTATTACCACTTGCTTGGACTGTATGTCCATCTAAATTTAACTTTATATTTTTCGTATCATTTATTGTTACTGCTGATGATACTGTCGCATTATCTACCATTATTATTTCTACTTGATTGTCTATTCCACTTTGTACTGCATCAACTGCTGCTTGTAATGTTGTAAAATACTTATACCCTATTCTTGCCACTGCATCTGCTACAATGTCTAAATATACTACTTCTTTTGAATTTTCTGTTTTTGATAAGGCTGTATATGATTCTGGTAACTTGGTTATTTCTCCATTTACTGCTTTATCTCCTATTATTTGTCCATCATAGAAATATAGTTTTCCTGATGATGTTGATATTCCAAAAGTTGTTCCTTCTATTATTGGTGTTTTTCCTACTGTTGCATCATTTTCTCCTATTATTAGTGTTCCTTCTACTGATATTGCAACATCTGATTGATTTTGTATTTTTCCTTCTCCTATTATCTTTAAACTAGATCCTGATTTTACATTTATTGTCTTAGATAAATTTAAAGTATTATTTCCTAGGTTTAGTATTATATTTTTATTCTCTATATTATTATTTTTAAATAAATCATCACAATTTTTTAAAACTTCTATTGTTGTTTCTACATTGTTTTCACATGCATTTATTGCTTCTTCTAAATCTATATAATATGTTCCGTTTACTCTATAATTTCCTTCTCCATATACTGCTGTATATTCTTTATTTTCTGTTGTTCCTTTTTCTATTTTAACTGTTCTTTGAGGTATTTCTCCATTACTTCCTGTCCATCCCAAAAACATATAACCTTCTTTTGATGGATTATTTAATGTTATTGTATCTGTTTCAACTGTATAGCTACCTGGATTTTGACTTAATAATGTTCCTCCATTTAAGTCATATGTAATTGTATATGTGTTTATTTGCCAAACAGCATATAATGTCGTATTCATATCTCTATCAAATGTTCCACCTGGGTTATATGTAACCTCTGAATTTTGTATTATTGACCATCCTTTAAATGTATATCCATTTCTGTTTGGTATTTGTGTTGATAATGTTAAACTTCTACCTTCAGTTTTGGTTTGAACTATTGGAGCATTTTCTCCACCATTAGCATTATATGTTACTGTATAGGTTTTCTTTTCTGGGATATCTGGTCCAACTGGTTCTGTATTATTTTTGTTTTTTATTCTTGCTACCACATATGAATTATTTGTAACTTTAAAAGTAATCTTCATATATCCGCCTAAGCTCTCTTGAAAATCAATTTCTATTCCATATTTTTCTTTATCTTCATCTGTAGCGTCTCCAATCTCAACACTATCTATATATTTATTTAATTCTTCTTTATATTCGTCATTAGTAAATCCTAACCCTTTTTCCATATAATTCATTTGAAAATGAGTAAATGCTAATTTTAAATATTCTTTTTCTTTTCCTATATCATATTGCTCTGAAGAATCATTAGCTTTATTTATTACTCCATCATTATATGACGCCATTACTATTATTCCTGTTAAAATCAATAAAATAATTATAATAACAATTAATGATATTAATGTTATACCTTTATTCTCTTTTCTCCAATCTCTAATGCCCATAGTATCCCCCTAAATTTTCTTCTTATATTTATTAAGTGTATTATATATACTAAATTTATTAGTTGCAATGTAGTTTAAAAGCCAGTTTTTTATTTATCTTTACACTATTATCGGACGTAGACTTTGAGACATTTATTACATATTATTTTCTTTTACTTTACATTTTATTTAAATTTACTCGCTTTTACTAGGGATAATTGAATTAGAAGAAAAAAGTTGCCATCGGTTCCGGGTTTAAATTGCAAAGCTTCAAGGGAATATATCCCCTTGAGACTTTGCAATTTAAACCCGGAACCGATGGCAACTTAGGCAATTTATTTATATAAATAATTTTGTGGATTTACATGTTTTCCATTAATTCTTATTTCAAAATGTAAATGCGCACCTGTTGAATTTCCTGTTGATCCTACTGCTGCAATAATTTCTCCCGCATTTACTTTTTGACCTTCTGTTACATACATTTTACTTGTGTGTGCATACCATGTTTCTACACCATTTCCATGGTCTATTTTAACTAAATTTCCATATGAACCTTTATAACTAGCATTAGTTACTGTACCGCTGGCAACAACTTTTATTGGTGTTCCTGTGCTTGTAGCAATGTCTAAGCCTGTATGGTCTGAACTTCTTATTCTACTGCTAACTCCATATCTTGAGCTTATAATTCCACTAACTGGTTGTGTTGCAATTTTTATTCCATTTATATCTGTAATCACACTGTTTTCTTCTTCTTGTTTTTGTTTTTCTTGTTCTTCGTCAGCCATTGTTTGATTAATTTTTTCTGATATAGTATTTTTAGCTATTTCAGCAGTTGTTAATGACACTTCTTCTATATTAGAAGTATATTTCTCAACAATATTTAGTTCTGATACATCTGTGTCTTCTTCTCTTGCTACATTCACTAATTGCTCTGCTTCTTCAATTGTATTTACAGAATCAATTATATTATTATTTACTGCAACATCATAATACTTGTATGTTACATCAATACCATTTTCTAAATCTTCTGATATTTCTATTTTATTTGTTTCTATTTTCCTGTCAACTAATTTTAATTCATAATTTGGATCTAAGTTTATGTCTATAGAATCTATATTTTTTGCTTTATTAGCTTCTAATATTTCGTTTTTTATAACTTCATTTAATGCACTTTTATTATTTAAGTATCCTATTTCTTCACCATTGATACTTATTTTATAACTTGGTTTATATTTAACTAAGATGATTCCAATAATTACTCCCAAAGATATAAGTACTATATTAAAATACTTTATTGTCTCTTTTGTATAATATTTTATCTTCTTATTTAAAATAAAAATTCATCTCCTTTTTTCTTGTTTTTGCCATTTTATTTGACAAGCTAAATTCTATTATACCATATATTTTTCCAAAAATCAAATTATGTATACTTGTTTTGATTATTTTTTTTATTAAAATTCCAAAAACTACCTTTTTTGTATTTGAATTTACTACTTTTTCTTTATTTTTCTTGTTTTTGCTTTATTTTTTTCTTATTTTCTTATATACTAATAATATATTAATTTAAAATATTATTTATGATTTAGTATCTAGTGTAACTTATAAGTTAAATATGTGTTTTGTAGTTACTGTAAATTTAAACTATAAAATGCTATATTACTAATATAAATAAGGAAGGTGATATTCAATGGCTCTAGATTATACAATAATCGGTCAACGTATTAAACAAGCGAGACTTGCAAAAAACTTAACACAAGAAAACTTAGCAGAACAAATAGATGTATCTGTAGCTTTCTTAAGTAGAGTAGAACGTGGAAGTTCTCATATAAATTTAAAAAGATTAGATCAATTATGTGATTTATTAGATGTTACAGAAGGTTATCTTTTAAACGGTGCCTCTAATAGTTCTAATAATTACTTAAATAAAGAATTTGCTGAATTATTAAAAGGGTGTTCTCCTGACACTCAAAAGCTTATATATAATGTGGCAAAAGTTATTGTTGATGCAGAAAACGAAAATATGTAAAAATATAATATTTAATATTATAATTTTTATTTAATAAAAAAAGTTGTCAAAAAGGGTTGTTCCTATTGGCAACTTTTTTTTCTTATGTTATTATAATATTGTGAAAAATGTTAATACTAATTACAATAATAAGGAGGAAATAAATATGAAATTTGAACAATGGAATGGATTTAATAAAGGAGATTGGCAAAGCGAAATAAATGTTAGAGATTTTATCCAACATAATTATACTCCATATGAAGGAGATAGTTCTTTTTTGACAACCCCTACATCAAAAACAACTAAGTTATGGAATGAAGTTTTAGAATTATACAAAAAAGAACATGATTCAAAAGGTGGAGTTTTAGATATTGATACTAAAACAATTTCTACAGTATCTAGTCATGATGCTGGTTATATAGATAAAGACTTAGAAGATATAGTAGGTCTTCAAACTGATAGTCCTTTAAAAAGAGCTATTATGCCATTTGGAGGAATTAGAATTGTAGAAAAATCTTGTGAAGCTTATGACAGAAAAGTTGACCCAGAAGTAGAAGAAATCTTTCATAAATATAGAAAAACTCATAATGATGGTGTTTTTGATGTATACACACCTGATATAAGAGCTGCTAGAAGTTCTCATTTAATTACAGGTCTTCCTGATGGATATGGACGTGGTAGAATTATAGGTGATTGTAGAAGAGTTGCTCTTTACGGTGTAGATTACTTAATAGAAGAAAAGAAAAAAGAATTAGAAGTTCTTAATGTTGATGATTTAACTCAAGATATTATACGTGAAAGAGAAGAAATAAGCGACCAAATAAAAGCTTTAAACGAATTAAAAGTTATGGCTTTAAAATATGGTTTTGATATATCAAATCCTGCTTCAAATGCTAAAGAAGCTGTTCAATGGTTATATTTTGGATATTTAGGTGCAATAAAAGATCAAAATGGTGCTGCAATGAGTATTGGTAGAACTTCAACTTTCTTAGATATCTATTTTGAAAGAGATTTAAAAAATGGTATTATTACAGAAGAAGAAGCACAAGAAATTATGGACCATTTTGTTATGAAATTAAGATTAGTACGTTTTTTAAGAACTCCTGAATACAATGAATTATTCAGTGGTGACCCTGTATGGGTAACAGAAAGTATTGGTGGAATGGGAATTGATGGTAGAACATTGGTTACAAAAAATTCATTTAGAATTTTGCATACTTTAGAAAACTTAGGTCCTGCTCCTGAACCAAACTTAACAGTTCTTTGGTCAACTAGACTACCTGAAGGGTTCAAAAGATTTACAACAGATTTATCTATAAAAACTTCATCAATTCAATATGAAAACGATGATTTAATGAGAATTACATTAGGTGATGATTATGGAATCGCATGTTGCGTTTCTCCAATGAAAATAGGAAAACAAATGCAATTCTTTGGTGCAAGAGCTAACCTTGCAAAAACTTTATTATATGCTATTAATGGTGGTAGAGATGAAATTTCTGGAAAACAAGTCACTCCAAAATATGCACCTATAACATCTGAATATTTAGATTATAATGAAGTTATGGATAAATTTAATCAAATGATGGATTATGTAGCAAAAATTTATATAAAAGCATTAAATGCAATTCATTATATGCATGATAAATATTCTTATGAAGCAATTGAAATGGCCTTACATGATAGAGAAATCTACAGAACAATGGCTTGTGGTATAGCTGGTTTATCAGTTGTTGCTGATTCTTTATCTGCTATAAAATATGCAAAAGTAAAAGTAATTAGAGATGAAACTGGCTTAGCTATTGATTATAATATAGAAGGAGATTTTCCAAAATTCGGAAATGATGATGATAAAGTAGATCAAATAGCTGTAGACATCGTTAGAAACTTTATGGATAAATTAAGAAAATATCAAACTTACAGAAACTCTACACATACTTTATCTATATTAACAATAACATCAAATGTTGTATATGGTAAAGCTACTGGTAATACTCCAGATGGAAGAAGACTTGGTGCTCCATTTGGACCTGGAGCAAATCCTTTACATGGAAGAGATACTAATGGAGCATTAGCAGTTATGAACTCAATTGCAAAATTACCATTTGACTCTGCTGAAGATGGTATTTCTTACACATTCTCAATTACACCAGGTACTCTTGGAAAAACACAAGAAGAAAAAATAAATAATTTAGTAAATATGTTAGATGGATACTTTACTCAAACTGGACATCACATAAATGTAAATGTATTTGATAGAAGTTTATTAGAAGATGCTATGGAACATCCAGAAAAATACCCACAATTAACAATTAGAGTTTCTGGATATGCTGTAAACTTTACTAAATTAACACGTGAACAACAACTTGATGTAATTAATAGAACAATCCATGAAAAAATTTAAAAAAGAAAAGGAATGAAAATGGAAAAAAAAGACTTAAGATATTATGCTAAAGTACATTCAATTGAATCATTTGGAACTGTTGATGGACCAGGCATAAGATTTGTTTTATTTCTTCAAGGATGTCATTTACAATGTAAATACTGCCACAATAGAGATACTTGGGATATAAACTCTGGTGAGTATAAATCTTTAGATGATATTTTTGACAAAATCATGAGATATAAAAATTATATTTTCCCCAATGGCGGTGTAACTGTCACTGGGGGAGAACCTCTTTTACAGTCAAAATTTTTAATTGAATTATTTACTAAACTAAAATCAGAAAATATCCATACATGTATTGATACTTCTGGTATGTTTCCATTAACAAATGATATTCAAAAAGTTCTTGAACTAACTGATTTGGTTTTATTAGATATAAAACATATTGATGATGAGAAATGTAAAAACTTAGTTGGTAGGTCTAATACTTCTGAATTAAAATTTGCTAGATATTTAAGCAATAATAATATTCCAATATGGATAAGACAAGTATTAATACCTGGATTTACAGATGATAAAGAAGATTTACTAAAACTAAAAGATTTTATTTCAACTTTAAATTCTGTGCAGAAAATTGAAATTTTACCTTATCATAATATGGGAGCTTATAAGTGGAAAAAACTTGGTTTTAAATATGAATTAGAAAATGTTAGAGAAGCAACTAATGAAGATGTTGCTAAAGCAAAAGAAATTCTAGATATAACTTAGAATTTCTTTTTTATATATATAAAATATTTTTTAGCTTTAGTTTATAGTTGTATTAGTTGCACCTGTTCCTACCACATCTTCTTGTAAAGAACGCCATGTATTACAACCTACAATTCCATCTGCAGAAAGTCCTCTTGCACGTTGATAACTAATTACTGCATTATAAGTAGCTATTCCAAAAATTCCATCTAATCCATTTGTTCTATATCCTAATGTATTTAAATCATCTTGTGCGATACATACATAATTGCTTAAGCTTCCTCTTTTAACAGTTGGAAATCCTCCAGTTGAACACGCTGGTTTTCCAAATCTTTTATCAAAATGTACCCATGTAGGAGTTACTGAAATTGGTTCTACATAACTCCATACTCCTGAATTGTTAGCACTATTCCATAGTGCCGTTCTTCTACTTTGCGTTAATGTTTGCCCAACATCAAAGGCTACTCCTGCATAATGTTGACTTTGATTTCCATGCCCTCCTTCATATGGTCTTTTAAAGGCAAAACCTACTGGTATAGGTGCTCCAAAAATATATCTTTGGCTATTCCAACTTTGCATACATCTTTTTGTTGTCCATAATATATTGCTTTTACTAGTTCCTCTAAATTCTCTTACTCTTAAAGTTCCATTTGTATTATAAGGCATGGGCTCAGCTTCTCCTCTATAATAAGTCTCCATACGGTCGCTATCATTATTAAATACTAGTATTTTTGCCATAATAAACCTCCTCATACTTTTATTATATTGTATGAGGAGGTTTTGTTTTTTGAGACAATAAATATAACTTTTTATATTTTAAACTTGTCTTGCTTTAACTACAACTCTATGTTTACTATCATCCGTACATGTTATTAATGTTACTTCTTTTTTACCATTTGTTAATTGCGTTGTACAACTTACATCAGTTGGTGCAACTTCATATTTATTATAAACTTTATATTGTATTGTTCTTCCAGATAAATCAGTAAGTGTTATGATATCTCCTGAAACTAAAGTAGGTACTTTACTAAAAAATTTCGTATTTCTGTAGTTATGCCCTACTATACAAAAGTTTCCAACTTCATTTGGCTCTGGTCCCCAAAACTTTGTTGGAGATATTTTTAGTAATGCTTCTGTTTCTTCAGCTGAGTCTGTTTCTCCATCAAGAACAGGGTATTGTAAATTTAATTTTGGAATACTTACAGTTGCTATTGTAGTATACCTAAATCCTCCACTAGTTGTTTGTACTTTTTTATTTACATTAGCCAATTGAGATTGTTGATCATTTACGTTTTGATTTTGCTCTTCGTCATCTAGCACTACCACTAAAACATTATTCTTTGCAACTGTATCATCATTTCCATTATCCATGTTTTCTAATATCTCTTGTGATACTTCTTCACTCTTATTCCTATCATATTCTGCATAAATATATAAAGAAGCTAAAAATAGCACCAAAAAAATAGATAAAAGAAAATTAAATTTATAAATTTTCTTTTTCTTCCTTAGTTCAGGCGTTACATATAATTTTTCTGTTATTAGAATTTGATTCATACTTTTCTCCTATTATATACTTCTTTATAATTATAACATAATTTAATATTGTTTTAAATAGTTTACTATAAAATTTTATCTGCAATATTTTGGAAATCTTCTAATGTTAGTTTTTCTGCTCTTATATTTGTGTTTATTTTTAATTCATTTAATATATCTCTTACTTTTTTTCTAGTCTCCACATCATTTTTATTTTTTAAATAAA
>QWCN01002731.1_pt1 | contig 22401 bp, 18 predicted proteins | sample 1972711 | NCBI WGS metagenome assembly QWCN01 (sample SAMN09866707, study PRJNA288562) | Human gut metagenome isolate term1_stool, whole genome shotgun sequencing... | isolation source: gut | host: Homo sapiens | place: USA: California
TTGATCAACAGTATCAACACCTTCTATCTGAACAGCTTTTATGAGCAGATGCAGGCGGTGTTCACGACCGACACCATCCGCTCCATGCAGGAGGCGGCTGCCGAACCCGGCACGGATGGTCTGAAAACCATCATAGATGCACACAAGAGCCGACTCGGCATTGACGATTACCGCAATTATGCCATTCTCGACAGTGAGGGCGGCTTCCTTGACGGCTCCAACCCGAACGTATCCGTCACCCGCACGAGCAACGTCATTGCCGCAATGGCAGGAGAGACCGGAACGCGCTCGGCGGTGTCCGACAGCATTATGGACATTGCGGTGCCGCTGGACAAGAACGGCGACGGTGCGGTGGACTACATCGTGTATATCGCGGACAACAAGCGGGAGATTTCCGACCTGTCGTGGCGGTTCTTCCAGATTGTCATGCAGGCGATGATGTTCGGCCTGCTGGCGGCGATCCTGCTGTCCTTCCTGCTCAGCAAGACCATCACCACGCCGATCGAGCGCATCACTGAGGGTGCGCGGTCAATCGCGGAAGGCAACTTCGATCAGGACCTCGGCGTGCAGTCGTCGGATGAGATTGGCGAGCTGACCCGTTCGTTCAATTACATGGCACACCGTTTGAAAAACACGGTCGGCGAGGTACAGGGAGAGCGCGACAAGCTGAACACGCTGTTCCTGCACATGACCGACGGTGTAGCCGCCTTTACGACCGACGGCACGCTCATCCACATGAATCCGGCAACCGAAAATCTGCTGGGCGTGCGTGTGGAGCAGAAGCTGAGCTTTGATGAGATGTTCGCTGATCTGGACATGCCGGATACGGACGAAACCGTCTCGCGCAGCTTCCTTACGAACGAGATTACGCGATTTGGGCGCGTGCTGTCCGTCACGCTGGCGCCTTACGGCGCACTAGACGGCGAGGGCGGCGTCATCGCGGTCATTCACGATGTCACCGAGCAGCGCCGTCTGGATGACGCACGCCGCGAGTTTGTGGCAAATGTGTCGCACGAGCTGCGCACGCCGCTGACGAACATCCGCTCGTACACCGAAACGCTGCTCGATGCCGCCGGAGAGCTGCCGCTTGACACGGAAAAGCAGTTTCTGGGCGTTATTTCGAGCGAGAGCGAGCGCATGGCGCGTATTGTCACCGATCTGCTGACGCTTTCCAAGCTGGATTACGGACGGATGGATCTGCGTATGACGCGGTTCTCGGTGTCCGATCTGCTGAAAAAGGTGACGAATGCCATGAAGCTGACCGCTGAGGACAGCGGTCACATGATCCGCATTGAGACCGAGCCGGACCTGCCGCCAATGGTCGGTGACAGGGAACGCATCGAGCAGGTTGTGGTCAATATTCTGTCCAACGCGGTCAAGTACACGCCTTCGGGCGGCAGGATTCGTCTGGCGGCAAAGCGCGCAGGCGCAAACCATGTGCGCATCACAGTTGAGGACAACGGTGTCGGCATTCCGGCGGACGATGTGCCGCGCCTGTTTGAGCGATTCTACCGCGTGGACAAGGCACGCTCGCGTGCCGCAGGCGGCACCGGACTGGGTCTGGCGATCGCCAAGGAGATCGTTGAGCAGCACGAGGGCAAGATCGCTCTGACCAGTGAATACGGCAAGGGCACGACCGTGACGATCACGCTTCCGACCGACCTCAAGCCGCACGGCAGGGAGGATAAGGTATGAGAGGTGCGAAACGCTCAGCGAAGAACACCGCAAAGAATATCTCGCTTTTGGTGCTGTGCGGACTGATGGGCGTGCTGTGCGAGGTCAACTGGCTGATGGGTCTGAACATTGCGCAAATGCCCGCAGACAGCGCACTTCGCCGTCTGCACGACCGCTTTGTAGGCGGTGCGGTGGGCTATGAGATACGGTCCTCCGGTGTTTCGGCGGCGGATCCGGCCCAGATGGCGCTGACTGTTGCCGGCAAGCTGTACGGCGTGCAGTACAATCTGACCGATATTGACGCCGGCATCACGGCAACGCGTTCGCTGTGGTCGCAGGCGCTCACAGGTGAGGGACTGCGGCCGGCTGATGAGGGTGAGCTGTGCACGGCTCTGCGGTCGGGCAGCTGTGCGCTGCTGCGCTACCACGGTGCGATCCCGATGCAGTCTATTGCGGGCTGGCTGGGCGGCTCGTGGAAGGATAACGACCGCCTGCAGGTCGAAACACTGGTGTATGCCGCCGGTGTGCAGCGGCTGTTTGTCCGCATGGCAGACGGCAGTCTGTATGCCGCGGATACAGCGGTCTCGCAGAATGCGCTTGAGGAGGCACAGAAGAACTTCCGCGGTCTGTCGTGCAGCTTTGCGGAAGATGCGTATGCGGTCTATCCGGAAACGCTGCTGTTTGACAGCGAGGCGCTGTCGCTTCCGGTGCTGAAACCGGCGCAGATCAACCTGTTTACCGCACAGAGCGGCACCGGACTGGAGGATTTGCTTGGCGCATTCGGCTACACGGCCTACACGGATTTTTACAACGAGCAGGACGAAACTGTCCGCGTGTTCCTCGATGATACGAGCACGCTGCGGCTGAGTGCGTCCGGTCTGGTGCAGTACGCGTCCACGGATGGCTCGGCAACGGTGAGCGCCTATGACGAAAGCGATATCACGGATGCGGCGGCACTGGATGCACAGCTGGACTGCGCCCGGCTGATTCTCGATGCGGCGCAGCGAGCGGGCGATACGGATACGCATGCGTCGCTGTACGCGGTGGAGCGCAGCGAAGATCAAACCACGCTGATTTTTCTGCAGATGTACAGCGGCGTGCCGGTGCTTGGTGACGCGGACTTTGCTACCTTCGTATTCAACGGCAGTGCGCTGCGTACGGCAACGATTCGGCTGCAGAAATTTCAGCCGACCGGCGGCAAACGCACGGTCATGCCCGCAAAACAGGCGGCAGCCGGAGCCTCCGGCGCGGAACGCGGTCTGATGGCAGCCTACCGGTCACAGGACGGACAGTATGTACCGAGCCGGTTCTATCTGAAAAATGCGGCAGAGTGACCGCAGAAGGGAGATGAGAGCGCTTGCAATGGGATAAAGTCAAAAATATACTGATCGCAATACTGCTTGCGATCAACCTGTTTCTGCTGGGCAATCTGGCGGTACGCGGCTGGCAAAGCCATCGGAGAGCGAGTGAGCTTGAGGCCAATCTGCGCACGCTGGTGAGCGCCAGAGGGATGCAGCTGGATACGGCGTTCTCGCTTCCGGAGGACATCACGCTGCCCGAGCTGTCGCTCGACCGCAGCCGCGCAGATGAGGAAAAAATCGCAGCCGCCATGCTGGGCGAACACGCTGAACGCACCGAGCAGGAGGACGGCACGGTGCGCTTTGAGAGCGACAGGGGCACGCTCGAGTGGCAGGCGGACGGCAATGTGCAGGCGGACTATACGCTGACTGAATCTGCGCCGACTTCCGCATCGGAAGCGCTCGAGCAGGCGCGCCGACTGTGCAGCCGGTGGGGCTTTCAGGCCGAGCAGGCCAACTGGACGGCGAATGACATGGCAGTTACGCTGACCGGCTCGGTCGCCGGACTGCCGGTGCACAACCGGCGGCTGACACTGGACTTTTCCGCCGGCGACGGCACAGTGTCGCTCGTCGGACTGTGGAGCCTTGGTACGCCGTATACCACTGCGAACGGCATCAGCATTACCTGCAGCGCAGCGGATGCTCTGCTGCAGTTTGCCGCAGAAAGCGGTGAAACCGGTACGATCGAGTCGATGACGGCCGGTTATCGTATGCAAACCGACAGCAGCCGCCGTATTCGTCTTACACCTACTTGGAAGATTGACACCGAAACAGGCGAATATTTGGTGGATTGTGACAAAAAGACGATTATCGGTGAAGAAAACTGAAAAACTGCTTTTCTTTATCTGAAATTGTGGTAAAATGTATTAGTGAGATTTTACGCGAATGGGTTTAGCCGCTGTCGGAGCTGCCTGCAAAGAGGATCGGCACGGACAGTCATTCGCTGACATAAGATACAGTATTCGGAGAAAAACGCGGAGATTTCCGCGCCAAGGCTTAGTGAGGAGTAGGTAGATTGACAAAGTATGTAATCAACGGCGGCAAGACGCTGAATGGTGAGGTGACCATCTCCGGCGCAAAGAATGCAGCGGTCGCAATCGTTCCGGCGGCTCTGCTGGCAGATGGCCCGGTTCGTCTTGAAAACGTGCCCAAGATCATTGATGTAACGCTGCAGATGGAGATCATGCGTGAGCTGGGCGCGCAGATCCGCCAGATCAACGCCACTACGGTGGAAATCCAGAATACGCAGAACCCGAGTCTCAAGCCGCACGAGCTGGAGCGCAAGCTGCGCGCATCCTACTATCTGCTCGGCGTGCTGCTCGGCAAGTACGGCTTTGCCGAGGTAGCAATGCCCGGCGGCTGCAACTTCGGCGGCGTCCGTCCGATCGACCAGCACATCAAGGGTTTTGAAGCTCTGGGCGCAAAGGTAACGCTGCCCAAGGGCGGTTACATCCGGGTCGAGGCACCCGAGGACGGTCTGCACGGCGCACATATTTATTTTGACGTTGTTACGGTCGGCGCGACCATGAACATCATGCTCGCAGCCGTTCTGGCCAAGGGTCAGACGATTATGGAGAACTGCGCGAAGGAGCCGCACATTGTCGATCTGGCGAACTTCCTGAATGCAATGGGCGCGGATGTTAAGGGCGCCGGCACCGATGTGATCAAGATCCGCGGTGTAGAGAGCCTGCACGGCGGCAGTTATTCCATCATTCCGGATCAGATCGAGGCGGGCACCTTCATGGCAGCCGTTGCAGCCTGCGGCGGTTCGGTTCTGGTGAAGAATGTTATTCCGCGTCATCTGGAGTGCATCACCGCAAAGCTGCGCGAGATGAGCGTTGAGGTCACCGAGTTTGACGATGCGGTGCTCGTTCGCCGCGAGGGCAAGCTGACCAAGACTAACATCAAGACCCTGCCGTACCCGGGCTTCCCGACCGACATGCAGCCGCAGATGACGACGGCGCTGTGTCTGGCAGAGGGCACCAGCATCATCACCGAGGGGATCTGGGGCAGCCGCTACCGCTATACCGAGGAGCTGACCCGCATGGGTGCGAACATTCATGTGGACGGTGCGATCGCGGTTGTTGAGGGTGTCAGGGAGCTGAATGGTGCTCCGGTCCGTGCACACGACCTGCGTGCAGGCGCGGCGATGGTCATCGCCGGTCTGGCAGCCAAGGGTGTTACCGAGGTCGAGCAGGTGCAGAACATCGAGCGCGGCTATGAGACGCTCGTAGAGAAGTTTGTTGCTCTGGGTGCGGATATGTATCGCTCCGAGATTCCGGAAAGCGCCGAGAACAAGTAATTTCTAATTGTAATGAGGAAAAAAGGCGGAGGGAGCATCCTTTCGCCTTTTTTGCAGAATATAAGGCAGATGAGCAGAATGAAAGCAGAGTGTATGGTTCGGCGTGCGTCTGATGCGGACATGGATGCGGTTCTCGCTTTTGCCGCGCAGATTTTCGCGGACGAGCAGGACATTCCGAAGGAGCTGAACTTCATTCCGGCGGATAAGCAGCCGCAGTGGTGGTGCATGGAGCATGACGGCGAACTCGTCGGCACAGCGGCCATCTACCGCGAGGGCGGGCAGTGTCACATGGGCCGTATCACGGTCGCGCGCGGGCTGCGCGGACAGCACAAGGGAACCTTTCTGCTGAAATGTGTGCTGGAAGATGTTTTTGCACAGGATGTGGATAACATTTTCCTCGAAGCGAGAGACGCAACGGTGCACATTCTTACCGGATTCGGCGCAGAGATTGCCGGGGAACCGTTCGCATTCTACTGCGGAAACGTCACACCGATGATTCTAACACGAACTGCCTTTCTGCAGCACACAAACGGATGAAAACAACTGCTGAAGGAGTACCATGGCAGAGCATTATTATTACAGTATCGCCAGCGGTTCGAGCGGCAACTGCGGCTTATATATGGCGGACGGCACCGCGATCCTGATCGATCTCGGTGTGTCGCTGCGCAGGATTACGACTGCGCTGAAGGCACTGTCGCTCACGCTGGAGGATATTTCGGCGGTGGTGCTGACGCATGAGCACATCGATCATGTGAAGGGACTGCCGATGTTTCTTAAAAAAGCGAAGGCGCCGGTGTTTGCTACTCGCGGCACAGCCGAGGCTTTCGAGGAAAAGAATCCGGAGTACGCCGACCGTCTGAACGTATTCGACAGCGGCGAGCGCTTCTGGGTCAGGGATGTGGACGTTGTGCCGTTCCCGACGCCGCATGACGCGGCAGAGAGCACGGGCTACATATTCGAGCACGGCGGCAGCCGGTTCGGCTTTGCCACCGACCTCGGCTTTGTGCCGCGCGATGCGGCCGAGCTTATGCGCGGCTGCGAAATGGTCGTGCTGGAGAGCAACCACGATCCGCATATGCTGCAGGCCGGTCCGTACCCGTATTCGCTCAAGATGCGCGTTGCCGGACCGAGCGGGCACCTGTCCAATCCGGACTGCGCCGTATTTGCAGCGGATCTGGTGAAAAGCGGCACGCGAACGCTTGTGTTGGCGCATCTGAGTGAGAAAAACAACATGCCGGAGCTGGCGCGGCAGCAAACGCTGTCGGCGCTGCGCGGACTGCCCGCGTGCGAGGTGCTCGTTGCGCCGAAGGAGCACATGGAGCATCCGGTATCATTTGGGGAGGAAAGGCTATGCTCTCTGTCCGGCTGATCTGCGTCGGAAAGCTCGGAGAAAAATTCTGGGCAGACGCTGTAAAGGAATATACCAAGCGCCTCGGCGCATATTGTAAATTAGAGATCATCGAGCTGCCCGAGCAGCGCTTGCCGCAGACGCCCTCTGAGGGCGAGATCGCGCAGGCGCTCGAAAAGGAAGCCGCGCTCATCGAGAGCAAGCTGCTGCCCGGCGCGTCTGTGATTGCGATGTGCGTAGAAGGCAAGCCGATGTCCTCTGAGCAGCTGGCGGACTATTTCGGCAAGTTGACCGTATCGGGGACAAGCAAGATCTGCGTGCTCATCGGCGGCTCGTGCGGTCTGTCCGAGCGGGTGAAAAAGAAGGCGGCGCTGCGGCTGTCCATGTCACCGATGACGTTTCCGCATCATTTGGCAAGAGTGATGGTGCTCGAGCAGATTTACCGCGCGCTCAATATCGCGGCAGGCGGCAAGTACCATAAGTGAGAAGAGGGACAGCATGACAAAAGAACAGATCGCGGCGATCGCCGTGGTGCTGCTGCTCGGCGTAGTCTTTTTTGTGCGGCTGTACCGTCGGCAGCAGGAACCACCGAAAGAGCCGCCAAAGCCGAGGCCGCAGCCAAAGACCGGCAAAATGCGCTGTCCGATGTGCGGCGCGGAAGCAAAAGTCACGGGCAAACAGTGGGAGTGTCCGTGGTGCGGTGACTCCGGCTGGCTCAAATAAAGTTTGGGTATAAAAACAACCCGGTTAAATGTGGCTAACATCAAGAAAAACCATTTACTTTATTCATAAGATTTTGTAAAATGTAATATAGATGAGAACGCGGTTATTCGCACGGGACAAATGCGAAGCCGCGATGAGGGAAATTATATTTCAGGAGGGGCGTCCCATGATTATCACGATAACGCTTAACGCTGCACTGGACCGTACGCAGCGTATCGAGCACCCGCTGCAGGTGGGCAAGCTTAATCGCGCGGTGTCCAGTCATCTGGAACCGGGCGGCAAGGGCATCAACGTGTCGCGCGCGATCAAGGCGTTGGGCGGCAGCAGTATTGCGCTTGGCTTCAGTGCAGGCACGAACGGCCGCATTATGAAGGACATGCTGACAGCAGCGGACATTCACCACGATTTTGTTGATATTGCGGGACAACTCCGTGTCAATACGCAGATCATTGATGCGCAGGGCGGCCATACCGAGGTAAATGAGCCGGGCAACAAGCTGGATGATTCGGATTTCCTGCGTTTGCTCGACCGCATGGAGAACTATCTGGACGAGGGCAATATCTTCGTTCTGTCGGGTTCTACGCCGCCGGAGTTCCCGCTGAAGAACTACCGTAAGCTGTGCAAGACCATCAAGAAGCACGGCTGCAAGCTGATCATCGACGCACAGGGCGAGCTGCTGCTGGAGGCACTGGGGTGTGAGCCGGACTTTGTAAAGCCGAACATCTTCGAGCTGGCTGAGGCTGTCGGCGACAAGCCGTCCGCCGATCCCGAGGTCGTTGTACATTCCGCACGCAAGATGCTGGATATGGGCGCAAAGGCTGTCTGCGTTTCCATGGGTCAGGAGGGCGCTCTGCTCACCGCAAAGGACGAGCCGGAGTCGCTGTACGTTACCACCAACCCGAAAATCTACGACGAAGGTGCGGTCGGTACCGGCGATGCAATGGTCGGCGCGATTGCAAACGCTATGCACGCGGGCATGAAGTTTGACGAGGTGGCACGCTACGCTGTTGCGATGGGTCGTGCATGTGCTCGTCTGGCCGGCACCGAGATGGCCTCTCTCAAGAAGGTTTACGAGGTGTACGAGACCACGCAGGTTTACGTTCTCTGAGCTGTCGCGGAATCACGGTTCCGCCGACAAGCAGGAACGGACCGCAGGCCGTTCCAAAGTCGTCCGAAAGTTCCTATACAGAAACTTTCTTCCTCTTAAAGTCAAAAAAGAGTGATATATGCTCCCTCTTTTTGGCATTTGCAATGCAAATGCTATTTTATACGCGCTGCCGCGCGGGACGATGAAATCTGGTAGTTAGTTGAGAAATGGAGAGAACAACAGATTGTTGTTCTCTCTTTTACGCTTTTCGCAATTACTTTAAGGAGTTAACAAATATGGATAAAAAACAATTACAGCAGCGCGTCACGGAGCAGCGCCGCCGCGTACGCCGCAGACTGACCATTCGCGGCGTACTGTCGCTTCTGGTCGTGCTGACATTCATCCGCTGTGCGTTCATGCAGCGGTATGAGAATATGTTCGTGTGCGTGCTGTCGCTTGTGCTGCTGGCGATGCCGACGCTGATTGAAAAACAGCTGGCCATCGACATCCCGCCGATGATGGAAGCTATCATCTACTGCTTTATCTATGCCGCCGAGATCCTGGGTGAGATCAATTCGTTCTACACCATCATTCCCGGATGGGACACCATGCTGCACACGATAAACGGATTTCTGGTCGCGGCGGTCGGCTTCTGCCTGGTTGACCTGTTTAACCGAAGCGAACGGTTTACCTTCAAGCTGTCGCCGCTGTTCCTGGCTATCGTAGCGTTCTGCTTCTCCATGACGGTCGGCGTGTTGTGGGAATTTTTCGAGTTCACCGCTGATCAGGTGATGCACACGGACATGCAGAAGGACTATGTCGTGCACGAGGTCAACACGGTGTCGCTCAACCCGGACGGCCTGAATGTGCCGGTGCATGCGCAGATTGAGTCGGTCATTGTCAACGGTGAGGATTGGACGGAGCAGCTTGGCGGCTATCTGGATATTGGCCTGATTGATACGATGAAGGATCTGCAGGTCAACTGCATCGGTGCGATCGCGTTTTCCATCATCGGCTTCTTCTACGTCAAGCACCGCGGCAAGGGCAAGCTGGCGGCAGCGCTCATTCCGGTCGTGCTCGATCCCGAAAAAGAAAAAAGTAAAAAAGATGAGCAAAACAGGGAACCAAATGACGAGTGATTCCGTCTAATTCAATACTATCCACGAAAATGATCTGAAGGAGAGTATGAAAGTATGATGAAAAAACGAATGACCGCAGGTATGCTTGCGGCACTCATGGCGGCAGTCCTGCCGGTTTCCGCGTGCGCGGCTCAGAATTCGGCGCCGCAGCCGCAGCTGAATACCGCAGAGCATATGCAGTATATGAACGGCTACACGGACGGCACCTTCCGCCCGGATGCATCCATCACCCGTGCAGAGGCGAGCAAGCTGCTGGCCTCTCTGCTGGTGAACAAGGTCAAGAATGAGGACCATCTGTTTCATGACGTTTCGGTTTCCGCGTGGTATGCGGATGCTGTTCGTCAAATGACTGGTTTCGGTCTGGTGAACGGTTACACGGACGGCACGTTCAAGCCGAACGCCAAGATTACCCGTGCAGAGTTTGTAGCGATTCTGTCGCGCTTCCCGCACACCGACATCGGCACGGACAAGTCGTTCGCTGATGTACCCAAGACCAACTGGGCGTACAATGCGGTGCAGACCGCTCTGGCACAGGGCTGGATTTCGGCAGGCACGAATTTCCGTCCGAATGCGCCGATTACCCGTGCGGAGACGGTAACCATCCTCAACCGTGTGCTCGGCCGTCAGGCGGACGAGTTTACGATCAATACGAGTGAGGGCATCCGTATTATGCCGGACGTGCCGAACACGCACTGGGCATACTGGGATATGCTTGAGGCAACCACCGACCATAAGTTTAACAAGTCGAGCGGCACCGAACAGTGGACCTCGTTCGATAAGGAGACTACCGATTTGACGCCGGGCTGGCATAATATTGGCGGCAAGCTGTTCCATGTCAACGATGACAAGCAGTTTGACCATGACAAGTTCATCGGCTCGCTCGAGCTTGACCACAACGGCTGCTACATCACCGGCTCGACCGAGCTGGACGCGCTGCTGGCTTCGGCAGTAAAGAGCGTTGTCAAGGACAGCATGACCCAGCAGCAGAAGCTGCGTGCGGTGTATGATTACGCGAAGAATACGTTCGGTTACCTCGGCATCGGCGCGGCTGACACTTCGAAGAGCGACTGGGCGCTGACCTCCGCGACCGATATGCTTAAGACCCACAAGGGCAACTGCTACTCGTGGGCGGCAGGCTTTACTTACCTCGCTCGTCAGGTCGGCTTTGACGCACAGGCGATTCCGGGCACCGGTGTTTCGCCTAAGGGCAGTGAATCGGTTCACGCGTGGACCGAGATCACCATTGACGGTACGGCGTACACCTTTGACCCGCAGATTGAAAGCGTGTATAAGAAGCGCTACAACGAGAATTATGACCTGTTCATGAAGAAGTACGGCGAGGCTGTCTGGGGCTATAAAAAGCCGGAGGTGACCGAGCCGGAGCAGCCGGAGACCGCCAAGGTGGACGAGAAGCTTTCCGCGCTGGTGAGCAAGATTTACGGTGCGCATCCGTTCGGCGGCATGGGCGTTGCTGAGGAGGCGCTCTACAACGGCATGGGTGAGGACGGCATGAGCCGCGGCCTGTTCTGGTACCTTGGCACGGATGACATCAAGTTTGAGGCAGGCGTGGCCTCCGAGTCTATGATTACCTCGCAGGCACATTCCATCGTTGTTCTGCGCTTTGCGGATGAAAAGCAGGCGGCAGACGCGGCGGCTAAACTCAAGACCACGGTTGACCCGCGCAAGTGGATCTGCGTAGGCGTGGATGAGGCCAAGGTTGTCGCTAAGGGCAAGATGGTCTGCGTTGTGATGGACGACGAAAACGGCGATTACTACATCAATAATTTCAAGGCGAATGCCTGAAACTGACCTTGTGAAACTTGTTTGAACTGACACTTTCCCAAAGCCACGATATCGCATACAATAGTCTTACAGACAGAATTACTGGAAAAGAAGGTATGCGATATGACAGGAAAAAACATCAGAAAGCTTGTGCTGGCAGCACTGCTGGCGGCACTGACGGCAGTTGCTACGATGATCATCCGCATTCCAACACCGACACAGGGTTATATTCATCTCGGTGACGGCATGGTGCTGATCTGCGGCATTCTGCTCGGTCCCGGTCTGGGCGCACTGGCAGCCGGTATCGGCTCGATGATGGCAGATCTTATCGGCGGCTACATGGCATGGGTGCCCGGTACGTTTGCCATCAAGGCGCTGACCGCTCTGCTCGGCGGCTGGCTGTACCACCGCATGGCAGGCAAGGGCATGAATACGATTACCCGTGTGGTTCTGTGCGGCATTCCGGCAGAGATCGTCATGGTTCTGGGCTACTTTGTGTACGAGGTCGGCATGGAAGTCGTGATGGGCAGCAGCATGGGCGCTGCGGCAGCCGCGGTTGTTCTCGGCGTGCCGATGAATATCGTGCAGGGCATTGCGGGCATTATCGTTGGTGCGGTGCTGCTTCCGGTGCTCAGTCACGCAAGCGCGGAGATGGGCGAGAAGATTCGCGCATGATAAATGGATAGGAAAAACGGTTCCGGAGACGGAACCGTTTTTTTATGCGAATTTTGATTTGTTATCGTGTGATTCTCTTTGGAACGGCGGGGGGATCTCACCCCGCTGTTTCTACTTGCATTGCACCAATCAACGTCGATGATATAAATGGATTTGACAAACGGTTTCACACCATACGGTTACGCAATTATCCCCAACCTGTGGATAAGGAAAAAGGACAGGAAATTTTCCTGTCCTTTTGGTCTATATGCGGTTACTCTTCCGAAGCAAATACGCCGTAAATCGCGCTTACGAGCTTCTTGAAGATATTCACGATACGCGCGAGAACGCCTTCGTCGGCAGCATCCTGATCCGAGGTGACAGCCTCATCGTCATCGTCGGTCGAAATCTCCTGCGTGCGCAGGATGAACTGCAGACTGCTCGGTGTCGGGTTCATACTGCTTGTGACAGACTGCAGGTCGGCCGAGGAGTCGATATTGAGGATGTTGGTATCGTCCTCAAGGTCGGTCTTAGCGTCGTCGATGGCATTATGAATATCATTGGTCGCGTTCTGCAGCTTATTCGAGCTGTTCGAGCGGGAAGCCTTATCAAGCACATCGAGCAGGCCGTCGAGCGTGGTCTGTGTGCTGGCATCCGCGTCGCTGCGAACCGAACGCAGTATGCTGTTGACCGTGTCGAGCAGCTGGTGGGAGGCGGTGAGCGTTTTGGTGGTGGTGTCGAGCAACTCGGTGCCCTTGTCGATGGAGGACGAGGTGATCGAGGTCAGCTGGTTGAGCGACTTGGTCAGTGCCGGAATCTCGGTCAGCTGCTGGTTGACGCGGTCGAGTGTGGTGTTGGCGAGTTCGGTCAGCTTTTTGCCCTCGGCGGTGAAGTCCTGTCCCAGACCCTTGTAATCGTCGAGAATGTCGCAGATGTCATCCAGATTGTCGAGCACATCACTGGTGGTTCCCAGGAAATTGTTAAGGGAGCCGCTCAGGCTGGACAAATCGCTGCTCACATCCTGCAAAGAATCACCGAGATTAGAGCTGTTATTCTTCATGGTGTCCAGTGTGCCGTTAATACTGTTATAGCGGTCATCGGAAATGAGGCCGTAGCCTTTCAGGTCTTTCAATACATCCTGTACATTACTGATTGCAGACACAACATCGGACGAAATACTGCCGACAGGGTCGCTGAGGTCATCCAAATCGTTGCGCAGTGCCTTGAGGTCTTTCTGCATATCGGAGATATTTTTCTTCAGGCTGTCGATATACAGCCACTCCGAACCGGTCTTATCATCCAGATCATCCATGAGATCCTCGAGATTATTCAGCGAGGTACGGATATTCTGCAGCAGCGTCTGGTATTCGGTGATATCCGCACCGGACTCCTCGAGCGTATTGAGAATGCTGTTCGTAGTCGTGTTCAGCTTAACGAGCGTGTCCTTGGTGTTGTTCAGCTCCGGAATCAGCGAATCGCTTTCGCCGGTCAGCTTTTCCAGAGCGGTCAGAGCGGCATCGGTCTTGGGATCAATGGTGCCGCGGTCCTTGATCAGCTGCTGGCGCACGGCATTGATGCCCGAAATACCGCTCGACATCGTACCCATGCCGTTCTGCATGGACTGCATGGTGTCGAGCATGTTGCTCATGCCGGAGTACAGGCTGTCGCCGGAATCGCTCAGGCGGTCCTTGACGTCCTTCAGGTCGGAGATGATATCCAGCGAGGACAGGGTAGCCGGCGTCATAAACATGAACATACCCATGTTCTCAAAGTTATCCGAGCCGATACGCACGGTGAACGTGCTTTCCTCGCCCGGCATACCCATGAATACGACCAGCTTGTAGGTTCCCACGGACTGAACCTGTGCACCCGGTGCATCAATGGAAAGCGCCTTGCTCATGTCGATACCGGTGCCGCAGACGAGCATCATATTGTTTTTGTAGTAGTCGCTTGCGTAGCTGTTCGGCACCGCGTGAATGGTGATCTCCACCAGACCGTTTGCGCCTGCACAGTCCTCCGCCTTGACCGAAACACCGTTCAGCTTGTAGGAAACATCAAAGTTCCACGGCATCTGGATATTGACCTTGTCGGTCGGGATGCACTCGTAGTAGAAGCGCTGCTTGCTGGTGTCGGACAGCTTCCAGTACACCGAATTGTCTTTGATGACCGGCTCGTCGTAGGTGCTCATGTTGTACACATCTGCGTAGCTGCCGAAATCGGTGAACTCGGTGTGGCCGTTCAGGCTGACACCCTTTACGATGCGCGTATTGGTCGGCGCACCGTAGTAATCCATGTTGATATATACCGATTCGTCGGTTTCTACCGAGGGCGCGGCGGCCTGTGCCGCCTGCGGCAGCGTGAACGCAAGAACAAGCGAGGCTGCGGTCAGTCGGCGCAGCTTATCTGTTTTCATGGTCGTTCTCCTCCGTATTATCGTTCTGGTTGTCATTCTGGCTGTCGTTCGGCTTATTCTTGTCGCTGCCGAGACGCTGGGCCAGCTGTTCAAGCTGCTCCTTACGCATCTCAATGCGGTTATGGATACGCATACGCAGCTTTTTGCCGATCATGCGCTTGTGTGCGGATTCTTCGGTCTGCTGCTGTTTGGACGGCTCCTGCGTCGGCGGCGTGTAGTTCTGCGGCAGCTTGAAGCCATCGCCGTTCATCAGGTTCTTGAGCTTGAGGCGCAACTCCTTGTTGCGTGCCTTGCGGTTTTCGCGGATCTGGTTCTGCAGGTTGACGCGCTGCTGGTGCAGCTCGCTCAGGATCGGCAGCTTGATCTTGGTCGCGCGGATCTTGTTCATCTTGGCGTGCTTCTTTTCTGCGTAATCCGACTTGACAATCCAGCGGTCGAACAGCATCAGGCACATCGGCAGGAAGAACAGTACGAGAATGACCGAGATCAGCGCACCGCGGCCGATCAGCTGGCCCAGACCGGAAATCGCTTCGACCGAGGTCATGAAGTACAGACCGTAGGCAACCGTCATAACGATCAGGCCGGAGGTCATAACCGATTCGGCGCTGACCGATACCGCCCGTATTGCGGCTTCCTTTTTATCCCCTTGTGAGCGGGCATCCAGATAGTTGCCGGTCATCAATATTGAATAGTCAACCGTCGCGCCCAGCTGGATACAGCCGACGATGATAAAACCGAGGTACATGGTTCGCTGACCGTAAATGTACGGCAGAGCGGTGTTGATGAAGATCGCGCATTCAATCGGGATCAGCACGACGATCGGCAGGATCAGTGCCTTGTAGGTGATCGCGATAACGAGTGCTACGCCCAGCAGGGAAACGATGTTGACGCGGTTGTAGTCCGGTACAATAATATCCTTAATATCCTGCGTGGACGGCGTTACGCCGACAAGGTAGGTCGTTTCGTTCGGGTAATACTTGTCAATGATCGTGCGGATGTTGTCCGAGAATTGGAAGGCATCGTCACTTTCACCGGCGGAACGCACGTTGATGATCACGCGTGCCCAGTTTTTCGAGTGCATCAGGCTGGTGATGTTCTCCGGCAGGAAATCCTCGGGAATGCCTTCCGGCAGAACGGACGACAGGCTGAGCGCGTACTTGACGTAGGACAGGTCGTTGATCTCCTCGGTCATCTTTTTCTCGGTGATGTTGCTGTCGGGCGGGACAAGCGCGATCATCATGTTGCTCTTGCCGAACTTGGCATTCATCTGCTGCTCGGCCTCGTAAACCGGTGTACCGGGTGAGTTTGCAACGGCCTCGTTGCCGTAAGAGAAATTCGCCATACCCTGTGCAATGTAGCACGGAATGATGATGATAAGAACCACAAGAAATACGATGCGACGGATTTTGTACGCAAATTCACCGATGCCGCGGCCCTGTTTGGGGATAAACGGACGGTGCTGCGTCTTGGCAATGATGTTCTGCGAACGCAGGATGAGCGCCGGCATGAGCAGCAGCACGGTCAGCAGACTGAGCGCGATGCCCTTTGCCAGCACGAAGCCCATATCCGGGCCGATGCCGAAGTTCATCAGCGCCATGGCGGCAAAGCCGACGATGGTCGTCATGCCGGAAGCGCCGATGGACGAAAAGGCGGTTCGCCAGGCGTTCGCCATCGCCTGTTCGGGTTCTGCACCGGTTGCGCGCTCCTGCGTGAAGGCGTGCAGCAGGAAGATGGAGTAGTCCATCGAGCAGGCCAGCTGCAGCACCGCACCAACGGCGTTGGACAGGAACGAAATCTCGCCGAAGATGATGTTCGTGCCCATGTTGATGAGGATTGCAATGCCGAGCACGGACAGGAACAGCACCGGCTCAAACCACGAGGTGGTCGTGATCGTCAGAATGATGTAAATAATGACGACGGCCAGTGCCATAACACGGGCGACCTCCTTGTTAATGGTCGGGCCGAGGTTGGTATCCGATACAGCGGAGCCTGCTACCAGACCTTTGTCACCGACGATGTTTTCAATCTCATGCACCGCCTTGTGGGTCTGGTTGGACGAGTCCTTGTCGGTGAAGATAACATCCATATAGGCGGTGTTATCCTTGTAGTAGTCGTCGATATTGTCGTAGTTGATGAATTCGCTCGAGCCGTAGATATTGGTGGCCATATCGCACCACATGACCATATCCACGCCGTCAACGTCCGCGATACGGTCCTTTATGTTTTTGGCTTCGTACAGCGTTACATCCTCGAGCATGACGCGTCCCATGCCGGGATAGGTAAATTCGTCCTCCATGATGTCCAGCGCCTGTGCGGACGGAGACGAATCCGGCAGGTATTTTGTTAAATCGTAGTTGATCCCAACCATTGGCACACAGATTAAACTGAAGATGATCAGTACGATATAGATCTTTTCAATCAGTTTTCGATTGTTAATGATCAGGTCAACAGGGCTATGTCCTTTAAGTTTCACAAAGAAAACACCATCTTTCTCAGAAATAGATATTGTGTAGGATTTCTTTTCGTGTTATAGTATAGTACATAAGGATAACGAACGCAATAATCAAATATGATAAGAGTGGATGATAACGCACAAAAATATTGTATATGTTCGTTAAAATGCGAATTACGGAAATGGAACGGAAAAAGCAATATGAATGGAGTGAAATACCATGGCAGAAGTGGAGGATAAGCGCATCCGACGAACGAAAAAGCTGCTGCGGCAGGCACTGACGCGGCTGATGCAGCAGAAGGACTTCCAGAGCATCACCGTGACCGACGTAGTGCGCGAAGCGGATATCAACCGCGGCACATTTTATGCGCATTATCGGGATGTGTATGACCTGCGCGATAAGATCGAGACAGGGATGATCGAGGATTTCCGCGGGATGATCGCAGCCATCCGTCCGAGTGAGACGGTAACGCTCAAGCTGGTGCTCAGCCGTCTGATGGATTATCTGGAGGAGAATCGTGAGATCGTCACCGCACTCATCAAGGTCAATGCGCCGGATGGTTTCGGCAAAAAGATGATCGGCGTTATCGAGGAATGCCGCATGGAGCTGCTGCCGTACCGCAGTGTCGAGGATGCGTATGCTGCACGCTTCCTTGCGACCGGTGTCATCGGCATGACCGAAAAGTGGATCACTGAGTCGCAGCCTATCCCGAAGACCGAGATGGTCAGCCTGATCACTAAGCTGCTGACACCGCTGACACCGCTGGTGCCGCAGTCGGATGCAGTGCAGAACTGAGTAAATCAGTAGGAATTTAACGGCACGAAAGGGAGTACCCGCAGGCGGGTACTCCCTTTCACTGTATTATCGTTTACGCAGGACAAATTCAGCCAGCCGTTCGGTGGCATCCGGATGGGCAATCTCGCTCATGGTTCTCCGCACGGTCTCCAGCCGCACCGGATTGCAGAACAGCTCGTACACCGCCTCGTCGATCGGGAAGTGCTTGGTAATGAGCGCCGCCATGCCGTTGTTGACCAGAAAATCAACATTGCGCTCCTCGTGACCGGGGATCGGATCGAACAGCAGCATCGGCAGGTTTTTCGCCAGAGCCTCGGACACGGTAAGACCGCCCGGCTTGGATACAATGCAGTCGGACGCGCTCATCATCACCTCTACGTTGTGTACAAAGCCGTAGGGATAGATCTTGCAGCTGCCCTGATAGTGTGAGGCAAACTGCTCTACATGGTAGAGCATCTTTTTGTTGTTGCCGCATACCACAAGAAACTGGAACGGCGTACCGATCTGCGACAGGCTTTCGATGTTCTTCACATGGTCGGCGTGGCCCATGCTGCCGCCCATCAGCAGGATGGTTTTCTTATTCGGGTCAATGCCGAGCTGTGCCGCCGCGTCCTCGCGGGACAGCTTTTCGTTGAATTTCGGGTGCACCGGAATGCCGAACGGCAGGATGCGGTCCTCCGGAAGGCCGCGCTGCACACAGCGGTAGGTGAGCAGTTCACTCGCAGTGACGATGTACTGCACGCGCGGCACATCCTCCCAGTATGGGTGGAGCGTGTAGTCGGTAACAATGCCGATGGTCTCGATATCGGCGAGTTTTTTGCGTTTTTTCAGTTCATCGACCATCTGTGCGGCAAAAACGTGCGTACAGATGATAACATCGGGCACATGGTTCGCAATGACCTTGGCAAACTTGGACGCACCGAGTGCGTTGATGATATTGATAATGCTCGGCGCAGAGTTAAAATAGCTTGCGCCGTTGTTCTCGGCCAGCTGGTAGACCAGACGGTACAGCGTCTGCATGTGCTTGGAGGAGAACAGATAGCCCTTGTCGATGGTGGTTTTGATCAGGTTGCTGATATAGGCGTAAACATCCAGTGTGTGAACTTCCGCGCCCTTGGATTCCAGCATGTCGCCGATGGCCTTTGCGGTGGCATGGTGGCCGAATCCGGCGGTGACGGATAAAATCAGTACTCTCATACAATGCCTCTCCTTATATTGCGGCGTTTGTGCTGACCAGACCGGACAGCACGCCTAAAGATATTTTATCGTAAACATGTGAAAAAATCAAACTACACTTTAGTTAAATGTATGCGGATAAGCGATATGCAGCGGTATTTCCGGTATCATATATTCCTTTTTTTCAGGTCCGGCAGGAGTTTTTCTCGGTTAGCTATTTTATTCCGGGCGATTTTGTACTATAATAAATCTGATAAACAAAAATACAGGAGGCTTAGGGAAATGGCTCTGTCTATTAAGCCCTACATTGAAAATAAGGAACGCATCCACCTGATCGGCATCGGCGGCGTATCCATGAATTCGCTTGGCGAGCTGCTGCTCAGCCGCGGTGTGCCGATTTCCGGCTCCGACCGTCTGCGTACGGATGTTACCGCACGGTTGGAGGCTCTGGGTGCAAAGATTACCTACGAGCACAAGCCGGAGAACGTCGAGGGTGCGTCGCTCATCGTGCGCACCGCTGCTGTGCATGACGAAAATCCGGAGATTGTCCGCGCCCATGAGCTGGGCATTCCGGTCATGGAGCGTGCCGAGGCATGGGGACACCTCATGCGCGATTATGACAACGTGGTTTGTCTGGCAGGCACGCACGGCAAGACAACTTCCACCTCGATGATGACGCTCATGACCATGGAAGCGCAGATGGACCCGACCGTTATGGTCGGCAGCAACCTGCCTGCCATCGGCGGTACGCTCCGTATCGGCGGCAAGGGCTGTTTTGTGGCTGAAAGCTGCGAATACTGCAATTCGTTCCTGCGCTTTGCACCGACCGTTGCGGTTATCCTCAATGTGGAGGAGGATCATCTCGATTTCTTCAAGGATATCAACGATATCATCCACTCGTTCCATGAGTTTGCCGAGCTGACCCCGATGAACGGTCTTGTTGTCGTCAACGGCGATGACCCGCATGCAATGCGCAGTGTGGCAGGCATCAACCGCAAGGTCCGTACCTTCGGCACGAGCGCAACCTCGGACGTTTACCCGACTGACGTGCGCGATGAGAACGGCTACTACCGCTTTACCGTTATGGTAGAGGGGAAGGAGTACGCTAAGGTGGCGCTGTCCGTTCCGGGCCGTCATAACATGCTGAACGCTCTGGCGTGCTGCGCCGCTGCCGAGTTTCTCGGTGTGCCGGGTGACGCTGCCGAGTGCGGTCTGAACAAGTTCACCGGTTCGTCCCGCCGTTTCCAGTTGGTCGGCAAAATGCCGAACGGCGCAACCGTCGTAGACGATTACGCGCATCATCCGAGCGAGATGAAGGCCACGCTGAACACCGCGAAGGAAATGCACTTCGACCGTATCCTGTGTGCATTCCAGCCGCACACCTATACCCGCACCAAGGCGCTGTTCCACGAGTTTGTGGACGCGCTCAAGCTGTGCGATCAGGCGGTTCTTGCTCCGATCTATGCCGCCCGCGAGAAGAATACCATCGGCATTTATTCCTCGGATATCGCCAGGGAGGTGCCGGGCGCGGTATCGTTTGACAGCTTTGACGAGATTGCAGATTATCTCCGTAAGGAGGCAGGCCCGAATGATCTGGTGCTCACCATGGGCGCCGGCAATATCAATGAAGTCGGACCGATGCTGATCAAGAATAAGTAAAGAGATAACGAGAAAACCCGCTTTCGAGCGGGTTTTCTTTTGTCAAAACAGATACGGTGTGCCGAGTCGTACCCGGGGCACCTTCTCTTGCCCTTCGGGCAATTCACCTTGTGCCCCTGCCAGGCAGGCAAGGCGCGTTCGCTTTGAAGCGAAAACCAATCAAATTTACAGAATGAAAAAATTTTTGAATCCTACTTGACAAAAACGCATAAATGGTTCATACTACAGATATAGAGAATTGTACAATTTGTATAATTCCGGTTGGTAAGGAGGGTGCGTTATGAATAACAACTTGATTATTACTATTGGTCGTGAATATGGTACCGGTGGTCGTGAGATCGGTCAGAAGCTGGCGCTCCGTCTGGGCGTTCCGTTCTATGACCGGGAACTTATTACCCGTGCGGCTAAAAAGACCGGATTTGACGAAAAACTGTTTGAGCAGCTCGACAAGCGTGCCACCAATAGCTTCCTGTACTCGCTGACGATGTTCGGTTCGGTTGGTCTGAACGGCATGAGCCTGACCGATCAGCTGTATCTGGCTCAGTCCAATATCATCCGCGAGATGGCAGAGGATTCCTCGTGTGTTATCGTTGGCCGCTGTGCAGACCATGTACTGCGTGACTTCCCGAATAAGTTCGATTTCTTCATCCATGGCTCGATTGAGGACCGTGTAAAGCGTGTTCAGACCTGCGGTGATTACGTCATCGAGGGCAAGACGCCCGAGGCTGCTCTCGAGAAGATGGATAAGCAGCGTTCTACCTATTACAATTACTATACCGGCAAGGTATGGGGCAAGTGCGACCATTACGACCTCTGCATTAACGCAGGCCGTCTGGGCGTTGAATATTCCACCGATATTATTCTGGAGTACATCAATCGCCTGAAGAAGTAACTGCTGTATAGGGAAAAGAGAAAAGAGAGAGTGCGGAAAGGTCGTCCCTTGCGGACGGCCTTTCGCATTTTTACAGATAAAAGGATAGGAGAAAAACGATGAAAATACGAAGAATTATTGCTGTATTCGCAGCGGTTTTTGTGCCGTTTCTGCTATTTCGTGTGGGATCAGGATTGACCGAGCAGCAGAATGTCACACTGCGCGATTATACGGTTTCCGAGGACGGGAAAACACTGACACTCCATGCAGCTGTCTTTCCGCCGATTGAGGATATCCGGAATTATAAGGACGAGCCGAAGAACGGCGAACATTATCTCACGTTTTACAACGCATTCGGCAGTGCAAACACGATGAGTGCGGGATATACCGTTGTCCTGCCGATTGAGGATATGGATAAGGCGGTTTATTTTAATGATGCCGACGGCTTCCATCTGGTTCTGCAGAAGAATGAGCTGACCGGTGAGTGGGTACGACCGTAAATTTCCGCAGAATAGGGAACCAAACCGCCCCGATTTCGTCTAACCGAACAAAGGAGGAATCGCTATGAAAAGATTGCTTGCAGGAACACTTGCGGCGGCGCTGGCTTTCGGTCTGGCGGGTTGCGTCAGCGATGAAGAATGTGCTGAAAAGCCGGTCATCTACCTATATCCCGAACAGGAAACAGCGGTTTCGGTGTCGCTCAATTATGACGGCACGCTGACCGCGACCTATCCGGCGTATGAGAACGGCTGGCACATCACCGCCGAACCGGACGGCACGCTGTACGATGAAACCGGCGCGGAATACTCCTATCTGTTCTGGGAGGGTGAGAACAAGACCGACTACGACTTCTCCACCGGCTTCTGCGTCGCGGGGTCAATCTTCTCGCGCTCTTCCTGCGCCTTGTACGGCGCGGGTGCAAGAATCTTGATGCCCTTTTCGCCCTTCATGACCTGACGGTCAAAGT
>QWCN01002745.1_pt1 | contig 22313 bp, 19 predicted proteins | sample 1972711 | NCBI WGS metagenome assembly QWCN01 (sample SAMN09866707, study PRJNA288562) | Human gut metagenome isolate term1_stool, whole genome shotgun sequencing... | isolation source: gut | host: Homo sapiens | place: USA: California
ACAGGTTCATTGAGTGATGTTATGGCTGCATGGATCAATTTTCAGATTCATGGTACAGTTATCAGTTCAGATACTGTTCCGTGAATAATTCAGGTTTATGTCAATCGTAAGTACAAATTTTTTATCGTTGTGACAGCGGCAAGACCGGAAAACAGAGCTGTTTATGATTGGATTGGCTGTCAGATGAACCAATACAGCGTCACAAGCTCTTACCAGATAGAGGTAGTAGAAGGAATCCTGATTTATCTGGTGTGCAGTGATGAATCTGCAGCTGTATTAACGTCAAAAATAAACTCCGTGGTAAAGGACGTACAACAGATTGGAGTGGGAAGCCTGGTAACGGATGTAAGAAGCCTGCATCGTTCTTACAGGGAGGCACAAAAGCAGCTTAATGCAAGCAGGGAGAATGAAACTTATCCGGAGAGGGAGCTTAGGTCCCTGAAAGAAGCAGTGGAAGATGGAGATGCCGCAAGAGCTCAGCTTTTGCTGGAAACAATCCGGGAGCAGGTTAAGGATATGAATGAAATGACAGCAGCCGCAGTGCTTTGGGACGTGGTGCGGCTTTTTGAAAAAAGTGTTTCGGAAGTACTTGCAATGTCGAAGGATGAACAGGACAGCACGGTTGAATGCACAAAAGCCTTTCTTCTATATTTAAGTGAGCATATGCCAGACGAACAACAGGCAGAGGAGAAAACAGCAGGGTACAAAAAGCGGAATATTGTGGATATTCTGAGTTATATTCATGAGCATTATCTGGATGATAATTTCAGCGTGAAATATCTGGCAGCTTATTTTGAAACCTCAATTTCCAATATCAGTCATTTTTTTAAAAAAAATGTAGGAGTGAGTATTTCCCAGTATATAGACCAGATTAAATTAGATAAGGCGAAGGAGCTGCTGGAAAACAGTGACAGTAAGATTTCGGAAATTGCAAAAATGTTACGTTACAATAACAGTACGGTATTTATTGAGATGTTTAAGAAGTATGAAGGGATGACACCGGGAGGATACCGCGAGAACATGCGGAATAAAAATATGTAGGCACATCCTGCTTTGTGAGGTTGCACAGTTTTAAAGAACAGAGGACATCACAGATTGTTGAAAACAGCAAGAAGACAGGAGGATTTTTCAAAACATCTATACAATTGACACAAAACCGATATGGAATTCAAATAAATAATATAGCCCAAATGGAAAAAGTGAGATATGATACATACATCAACCGGAAGACGGCGCCGGCGGTTTCGGAGTCTCGACAGTCGACAGATATCGGGACAAAAATGAAATGTTCATTCAAAATTTACAGGAGGGTTTATTATGAGACAAAAACTGATACGTGCGACCGCATTGACGATGAGTATGCTCATGCTCGGAGTGACAGCACTGACAGGATGTTCCAATCAGGAGGAAGGAAAGACGACAACGTCTTCCACAACAGAAGCAAGCACGGCTAAGGACACGGAAACGGGTACACAGGTTTCTTCATCCGAGACAGGCAACAAGCCGGAAGTACCGGATAACTTTAATGAAGAAGGACTTCCTATCTTAAAAGAAAAAGAAACTTTCACAATTGCAGTAATACAGACCAGTGCCCTGAAGGCAGCAGCAGACAAGGCATGTGTCCTGGAAACAGAGGAAGCTACCAATGTTCATATTGAATGGGTTGAGATTCCCAAGTCGGGCTGGACAGAAAAAATTAATATTATGTTCAGCACAGACAGTATGCCGGATGCCATTATCGGAGATGTGGATATGGCAAGAAACTATGAGCAGCTGTTGGCGCTGGATGATTATCTGGAGGCATTTGCACCTAATGTAACAGCTTTCTTCGACACAAGAGATGATTATCCGAATGCACTTCGTTCTCCTGATGGTACGGTGCGCGCATTACCTATCGGTGATGAGTCAACGCAGAATATTATCGATTCCCAGTTATGGATTAATCAGAAGTGGCTTGATGCCCTGAATCTGGAAATGCCGCAGACACCTGAAGAGCTGAAGGATGTCCTGATTGCTTTCAGGGATAAGGATCCCAACGGTAACGGAGAAAAGGATGAAATTCCCTTTACATTCAAGAATGCATGGGGATGGGGAGACGCTATTGAGAATTTATTTGGTGCATGGGGAGTATTGGAAAATGGCTACCATGTGTTTACACAGGATGGCAAGGTGACTTTCAGTGCAAAAGAACAGGGGTATTATGATACATTGTCTTATCTGAATGACCTTTATAAGGAAGGACTGATTGACAAAGATGTATTTACCCTGAGTGATGACCAGTATGCGGCAAGAGGCGCATCAGCAGATGTGATTGGTGTGTTCGCAGGATATAACCCTGCAAATGGTGTTGGTGTCCAGAATGCAGAGGACTATCGAGCAGTTCCTGTTTTGAAGCAGGCAGATGGGAAACAGATGGTTGGTATCAACAATGTAACAAAAACAGGCGGCTTTGTTATCAACAAAAACTGTAAGAATCCTGCAGCATTGGTACGTTGGTATGACTATATCAATTCCAGTCTTGAAATGTCACTGAAGTGGGGGCGTGGCGCAGAAGGTGTATGGTGGAACATTCTGGAAGAAAATGGAAAGGAAATTCCTCAGTTCTTATCTATGGACAGTGATATTCTGGCAGCCAATGGCGGATATAAGTCAAAGGCAGAATACAGACAGGCAGAAAGCTTTGCAGGGCAGACACCTTCCCTGTGGAGATTCGAATATGATGAAGCACTTGTATATGATGACAAGTGGCCGAAGGATTATAAGCTGGAAGCTGTTAAGGAACAGATACAGTATGGTGTAGTAGGACTTCCTGCTGGTATTGTTTCACAGGAAAATGAGGAAAGACGGTCAATTCTTTCAACGGATATTGATACTTATCTGAAGAAATTTGTGGCAGATTCTGTGATTAACGGAATTGATGATGCAAAATGGCAGAAGCATTTGAAGACTCTTGAGGATTTAAAGGTTGATGAGTATACCCAGCTTTGTCAGGAATTGGTTGATTTTGTAACGAACTAGAGCAATGAGACAAAGAACCGGCACAGGGTATATACCATGTGCCGGTTCTTACATAGGGATAATATTATAGAATTTTTCAATCGCGAGATTTTTGTCTGCGCATACTTGACACAAACTTGAGATGCGCAAAGGGCGTGCGCAGGAATGGAGATTAAATATGGAAAAAACAAAAATAAAACAACGTAGAAGGCTGAACAGTATGCGGATGCTTAAGAAAAACTGGATTTGCTATCTGTTTATTCTTCCGATGGTTATTTATGTGATTATTTTTAGTTATGTACCTATGTATGGTATTCAGATTGCTTTTAAGGATTACCGTGTGGCGGATGGCATATGGGGAAGTGCATGGGTTGGAATGAAGCATTTTCAAACCTTTTTTGAGTCCTATCAGTTTAAAGACTTATTATGGAACACGTTATCGTTGAGCATATATGCCCTGATTGCAGGCTTTCCCATGCCAATTATTTTTGCTTTGTTTTTAAATTATATTACGAATGTTAAAGTGAAAAAAGCAGCGCAGATGATTACCTATGCTCCCCATTTTATCTCAATGGTAGTATATTGTGGTATGATTCTGGTCTTTTTATCCAGTGATGGAGTCATCAACCAGCTGCTGTTGGCTATGGGGATAGACCCGGTGGCTTTTTTATCTAAGCCCTCCAATTTCAGACATATTTATGTTTGGTCAGGAGTTTTACAGAACATTGGCTGGGGTTCCATTATGTATATTTCAGTGCTCACCTCCGTAGACCCTACCTTACATGAGGCAGCTACAGTAGATGGAGCAACCAGATTCCAAAGACTTTTACATATTGATTTGCCGGCTATTATTCCTACCATGATTATCATGCTGATTATGAGAGCCGGAGAAATTATGGATCTTGGATTTGAAAAAGCATTCTTGTTGCAGAATGATATCAATCTGGATTATTCGGAAATTATTGCAACCTATGTGTATAAAATAGGTATACAGGGAGGACAGTTCAGTTATTCCTCGGCAATTGGTTTATTTAATAATGTAATCAACCTGTTATTGCTGATTGTTGTAAACAAACTGGCAAAAAGAGTTTCTGATGTAAGCCTGTGGTAAGGTATGTCAACGTGAAAAGAGGTATCAATATGAATAAATTGAAAAGTATGGGAAAACGGGATTTAATTTTCCTGACAATTGTACATGCAAGTGTGATTGCCATTTCCGCGGTGATTTTATATGCACTTTGGTTTGTGGTCATTGCGTCTGTCAGCGACCCGAACCGGGTGGCATCCGGAGAAGTACTGTTTTTACCCAAAGGAATAACACTGGAAGGATTCAAATATATTTTCAGGGATAAAAGAATCTGGACAGGTTATAGAAATACTATCCTGTATACTACTGTAGGAACATTGATTGGGCTATTTATCACAATTCCGGCAGGCTATGCATTATCCAAAAAGGATATGGTTGGAAAAGGAATTATCATGAAGCTTTTGGTTTTTACGAAGTATTTTTCGGGTGGTCTGATTCCTACCTATCTGGTTGTAAAAAGGCTGCATCTGGTTAATACCCCTTACGTTCTCATGATAATGGGTTCTTTTTCTGTATTCAACCTGATACTATGCCGTACCTTCTTCATCAATACGCTGCCGCAGGAGCTGCAGGAAGCAGCAGAAATTGACGGGTGTACCATATTCCAGTATTTTATTAAGATAGTACTTCCGCTTTCCAAGGCAATTATTGCAATTATGGCACTCTATTATGCGGTAGGACATTGGAATTCATTTTTTAATGGCCTGATTTATGTGACGGACATAAAATTATATCCGCTTCAGGTTATTTTAAGAGATATTCTGATTAGTGGACAGTCAGTGGATCCTTCCTCCATGGATCCTGACGCACTGGAAATGATGAAACAAATTGCACGTACAATTAAGTATGGTGTCATGATAGTTTCCTCACTGCCTGTACTGATTATGTATCCGTTTGTTCAGAAGTATTTTGTGAAAGGTGTCATGATTGGCTCCGTAAAGGGCTAATCAGTGAAAGGATAGTGTGAAATATGAAAAAGAATATTTTGATTATCTATACAGACCAGTTAAGAAGAGATGTGCTTGGATGCTACGGTGGCAGTGAGGTAGACACTCCGAATATTGACTATCTGGCACAACAGGGAATGGTGCTGGAGAATTTCTATACGCCCAGCGCAGTGTGTACACCGTCCAGAGGCTGCCTGATGACAGGAAAATACCCTCACCGTAATGGAGCATACAGAAATGGAGTTCCGGTCAATAAAGAGGAACATGGATTTGCAGAAGCCTTTGCAAAGGCAGGATATCATACGGGCTATCTTGGAAAATGGCATCTTGCAGACCATAAAGAACGGGGAGATGCCCTTGGGGACTACAATCCTCTTGGCTTTGAGGAATGGGAAGATAAAGTAGAATTTGGACATTGCAAATCCGTACACAGGGAGAATGGTAAAGCAGTCCCTTCCAGACAAAGAGGAGATGAAAAATCCTATACGACGGACTGGCTTGCAGATGAAACAATCCGCTTTCTGAAAGGCAGGGAAGGACAGGAACAGCCATTTCTATATGTGGTAAGCATTCCGGATCCGCATCAGCCCTTTGAAGTAAGGCACCCTTACGATACCATGTTCGACCCGTTGGAGCTTCAGGTGCCAAAAAGCTTTGAGCAGAAGGAGTTACCCGACTGGGCAGAGCGCGATACATGGGGAAGGATGCACTATTTCCCCCGCGGTATGTTTGAGAGGGAAGGTCATTTTCTGAGGGCAAAGGCACAGTATCTTGGGGAAGTGAAATGTATTGACGATAATGTGGGAAAAATCACGGCTTACTTAAGAGAAAGTGGATTATGGGAAAACACAATTGTTATATTTACAACAGACCATGGAGAATATCTGGGAGAACATGGATTGATGGAGAAAAACAATTTGTATGAGAGTGTATATCATATTCCCATGGTAATGACACTTCCGGGAATAACTGCCAAAAGCAGACGTTGCCAGACATGGTTTAATGTGATTGATTTTGGCAGAACTCTGGCAGGGCTGGCAGGAATACCTTATCCATACGAAACAGATGGTGAGGATCGTTCCAGACAGCTTCTGGAAAATGGAAAGGCACCGGAGGAGCTTTATATTCATCCGAATGATGTGGCAAGAGCCGGTATACTGACACCGGATTATGAACTGGCATATGTAGGACTGGGACATTGTGGTGAAATGTTTAAGGATCATGTGCTTTTTGACTGCAGAAGGGATCCGTTACAGATGAATAATCTGTTTGGTAATCCGGAGTATCTGGAGGTGCAGAATGAGCTGACAGAGAAGATACGGGAGCATCACCGCCGGCTGGGAACGCCCAGGAAATTTCTGCCGGAAGAAGTCTGGTAAAGGAGTCTTAATAGAATGAATACTGGTAAGAAACCGAATATCTTATTTCTTTTAACGGATGACCAGGGAGCCTGGGCGATGAACTGTGCGGGGAACAAGGATGTCCGAACTCCCAATCTGGACAGGATTGCCAGGGAGGGGATTCTTTTTAATCATTTTTTCTGTGCATCACCTGTCTGCTCCCCGGCAAGGGCTTCCATACTGACCGGAACTATCCCGTCCTGCCATGGAGTGCAGGACTGGTTGTCCGGCGGTAATCTTTTTGCAGAGATGAAACAGATACAGGGACATCCGGGCTATGAAAAGGAAACAATCCCTTTCCAATATATCCGACATCTCACGGCCTACACAGACCTGTTGCAGGAAAATGGTTATCACTGTGCCCTGAGCGGGAAATGGCATCTGGGAGACAGTATGACACCACAGCACGGATTCTCAGAATGGTATACCATAGGGAGAGGCGGCTGTGAATATTTCCATCCGGATATTGTGGAAAATGGCAATCTGGAGTTTAAGGATGGATATGTGACAGACCTGATTGGCGAAAATGCCAGGAACACCATAAGGAAACTTGCCGGAAAGGCAGCTCCCTTTTATTTAAGTGTACATTTTACGGCACCTCACAGTCCATGGGATGAAAAGAGCCATCCGGAAAAATATCTGGACATGTACCGAGATTGCAGCTTTGAAGCCACACCGGATCTGCCGATTCATCCGAATCAGGTCAAAACCTGTCCATATGGAACAGGAGAAAGAAGAAAAGAGCTGCTTAGGGGATATTATGCCGCAATTACAGCAATGGATTATCAGGTAGGGCTAATGCTTGAGCTGCTGGATGAGCTGGGAATTCGTGAGGATACGCTGATTATGTTTACCTCTGATAATGGTATGAACCTGGGACACCATGGAATCTGGGGAAAGGGGAATGGTACTTATCCACAGAATATGTATGATACGTCTGTGAAGGTTCCCTTTCTGGCATCCTGGAAGGGACACATTCCGGAAAATCAGGTTTGTGAAGCAATGTGCAGCCATTATGATATTTTCCCTACACTTCAGGAGCTGCTGCAGCTTTCAGGAGATGTCAGACAGAAGCTGCCGGGCAGAAGCTTTTTAAACTGGTTGGAACATCCGAATGGGACAGATGAGAGAAGTATTGTGATTGTGGATGAGTACGGTCCGGTGAGAATGGTGCGTAACCATGACTGGAAGCTGGTACAGCGTTATCCGGAGGGCCCGAATGAGCTGTATCATATCAGCGAGGACACGGAGGAAGAATGTAATCTGTATGGAAATCCCCGGTATGAGAGTCTGGCGCTGGATATGCGGAAACAGTTAGAGCATATTTTTGCAGAATACGGCGATTCGGAGCTGGACGGAACAAAAGAAGCAATATATGGTACAGGACAGTTTGGACCGGTAGGAAAATTTGCTGTGAGTACTCAGAGGTTTGAGGGCAAGGCGGATAAAGCGGATTAAGGAAATTACAGAAATGGGGAAGAGTATGAAGTACGATTTTACAACATTTTTAGACAGACGGGGAAAAGATTCCATGGCAGCGGATGATATTCCGGTTTCAGGTGCGGAAGTCAGGGAAGACTTCACAAGGCTGCCAATGTGGGTAGCTGATATGAACTTCCCTGTGTTTCCGGCGATACAGGAACATATGACAGCCAGGATTGCACATCCGGTATTCGGGTATTTCCATATTTCGGATGAGTATTATGATAGTATTATCAACTGGCAGAAAAAACGGAATCAGGTGCAGAATCTTTCCAGAGAAGCGATTGGATATGAGAATGGAGTTCTTGGCTGCGTAGCTTCTGCCCTTCAGGCATTTACAGCACCGGGAGAGTCCGTTTTAGTGCATGCTCCTACCTATATCGGATTTACAAATACGCTGACCACGAATGGCCGCAATATTGTGCTTTCACATCTGGCGAAGGATGCTGAGGGTATCTGGCGGATGAATTACGAGGATATGGAACAGAAGATACAGAAAAATAATATCCATCTGGCTATTTTCTGTTCGCCTCATAATCCAAGCGGAAGAGTATGGGAAAGGCAGGAGATTGAAGCTGCCATGGATGTCTATCGGAGAAATAACTGTATTGTGATTTCAGATGAAATCTGGTCTGACCTGATTTTGGAGGGACAGCACCATATTCCGACACAGAGTATTTCAGAGGATGCCAGAAACAGAACGATTGCTGTGTATGCGCCATCGAAGACGTTTAATCTTGCCGGATTGATTGGTTCCTATCATATTGTGTATCATCCGTACCTGAGAGACAGGTTACGCAGACAGTCTTCGTTGTCCCACTACAACAGCATCAACGTGCTTTCCATGCACGCGTTAATAGGCGCTTACCAGCCGGAGGGGCATGTCTGGGTAGATGAGCTGAGAAGCGTTTTGACAGAAAATGCCCGGTATGCATATGGATTTATCAGAGAAAACTTTCATGGTGTGAATCTGGCAATGCCCCAGGGGACTTATATGCTTTTTCTGGATTGCGGGGAATGGTGCAGAAAGAGAGGCTGCTCCATGGACGAATTGTTACGCGCGGGGATTGAGGTTGGCGTTATCTGGCAGGATGGAAGACCCTTTCATCATCCGTGGGCAATCCGCATGAATTTGGCACTTCCCCATGAACAGGTAAAGGAAGCAATGGAACGACTGAAGAAATACGTGTTCTGTAGCTAGGTATGGATTCCGGTGAAGCGGTTCGGTGTTAAAGGAGAAAGATTGAAAAAGAATTACGCGCAGAAATGTGCGCAGAAATGAGTATAAAAATGGAAAGAACCCCCAATGTGGTAATTATTTATGCAGATGACCTTGGATATGGTGATTTATCCTGTTATGGTGCGGAGGAACTGCATACTCCGAATATTGACAGACTGGCGGAGGAAGGTATTCTGTTTCAGAATGCTTATTCGGCTTCCGCAGTCTGTACGCCGGCAAGATATTGCCTGATGACAGGGCAGTATCCTTTTCGGAATGAGAATACTTTCATTTTGCCTGGAAATGCGAAATGTATTATAGGGAAAGAAACGATGACGCTTCCCCGTATCTTTCAGCAGGCAGGTTATAAAACGGGTGTTGTAGGGAAATGGCATCTGGGCCTTGGCAGTGGAAATGTTGACTGGAACAGGGAGATTGATTTTACACCGAATGAGGTGGGCTTTGATTATTCGTTTATTTTTCCCGGAACGAACGACAGGGTTCCCTGCGTATATGTAAAGAATCATCAGGTAGTCGGAGTGGAGGAAGCTGACCCGATAGAGGTATCTTATGAGCCAGAGTGTCCTTATGAGGATATTGACACCTATGCTAAAAATCCGGAAAAACTCCGGATGAAGTCATCCCATGGGCATAATATGAGCATTGTGAACGGTATTGGCAGGATTGGCTATATGCGTGGTGGAAAAAATGCTGTCTGGAAGGATGAAAATCTTGCGGCAGATTTTCTGGAGGAAAGTAAGAAATTTATAGACGGATGTCAGGAGCAACCGTTCTTTTTGTTATATACGGTGCATCAGCCCCATGTGCCACGGGTGCCTAATGAGCGTTTCCGTGGAATGACAGGTCTGGGGCCCAGAGGGGATGTCATTGCAGAGCTGGACTGGTGTGTAGGAGAACTGATGGCTCATCTTGAAAAAGGGGGAATGCTGGAAAACACGTTAATCCTTTTTTCAAGCGATAATGGTCCTGTTCTGAATGATGGGTATCAGGATAGGGCAGTGGAGCTCAATGGAGCCCACCATCCTACAGGACCGCTGCGTGGAGGAAAATACAGTAAGTTTGACGGTGGGGCAAGAATTCCCTTTCTGGCATACTGGAAAGGAACTATCCAGCCTCTGATATCTGACGCATTGCTGTTTCAGGGAGATTTGGCTGCATCCTTTGCAGCTATGCTCGGCGTAAAGCTTCAGGACGGAGATTTGCCTGACAGCGAGAACCATCTGGACGTATTGCTGGGACAGACCATGTCCGGCAGACGGGAAGTGATGTATGAGAGTGTTTCCAAAGCGAAGGTGCTCCGGCAGGGAAAATGGGAGTATCTGGAGCCGAGTGACGGTGGCCCACTGGAGATTAATACAGGGATTGAACTGGGAAACAGCCCAAGGGGACAGCTTTACAATATGCTATATGACCCGGGACAGAGAGAAGATGTGGCAGACCGCTATCCGCAGGTGGCGGAGACAATGGACAGACGTATCAGAGAGATATTGAAAAGCAGACAGACAAGACCATAAAAATCGGGGCGCATTTTGAAAAGGATGGGAGGCAGCTATGAAAAACGGCGTTACACTTTTTGACACGGAAGGGAATGTACTTCATGCACACGGTGGGTTTATGTGCAGGGCGGATGGCTGGTTTTACTGGATTGGAGAGAACCGTACAGGACGTGTGAGGGTGTCCTGTTACCGCAGCCGTGATTTGGAGAACTGGGAGTTTCGCAGACATATTCTGACGCTTGATTCCCCGAAAGAGGAGCATTATGTCAGAACGGACACCTGTATGGAACGGGATGTGGAAACAAGAACCGGCGAAACACGCTTTATGGGATGCAACATTGAAAGACCGAAGATACTCTATAATGCAAAGACGGGAAAGTATGTCATGTGGATGCATTACGAGGATGGAGGAACTTACAGAGAGGCAAGGTGTGCGGTGGCGGTCTGCGATACCATTGATGGTGAATACACATATCTGGGGAGCTTTAATCCGGTGGGGAATATGTCTAGGGACTGTACTGTGTTTGAGGATGATGACGGAACCGCCTATTTCATTTCTGCCGGGCGGGGGAATGCCGATACAATTATCTATCGTCTGACTGAAGACTATCTTGGTATCGATGAACAGGTCAGGGTGTTATGGCCGGGACAGTTCCGGGAGGCGGCAGCGGTCTGCAAGAGAAATGGTATTTATTATATGCTTACAAGCGGCTGCACCGGCTGGAAACCGAATCAGGGCAAATATAGCTGGGCAGAAAGTCTGACCGGGAGATGGTCACTTTTAAAAGAGTTCGGGGATGGAACGACCTATGACAGCCAGCCGGCGTTTATTCTCCCGGTGTTTACGGAGAAAGGAACGGAGTATCTCTATGTGGGAGACCGCTGGTGTGCGGAGAATTATGAGGATTCAACCTATGTATTTCTGCCGCTGCATTTTGAAAAGGAACATGACTTAAGTCTGGAGTATCAGGAAGAAATTGCGCTGGAAAATTACCGGTAATCAGGATGATGGCGAAAGTTGACAAATACCATCACTTTTTGATAGTATATAAACCAACGGTCTGCAGAAGCAGACAGGGAAGATACAGAAGTATCAAACGGTGTGGAAAATTGACGGACTCCGAATGTGTGCAGCTTGCATAAGGTGCAGGGGGGGCGTTCGTTAATGGCGCAGGAAAAACAAATGGCTGCAAAGCACTCATATAAGGATAAAGAGTGTCAGGAAGGCACACATCTGGGAAAGGTGTGTGTCTTTTTTTCTTTACAGTGCAGAAAAAACAGAAAGGAATTTTACCATGAGAATGGACAAATCAGACAGAAAAAAAAGAAAGATAACAGGTGTTGCACTTTTAATATCAGGGAGCCTTTTATGGAGCGGATGTGGAAACAGTCAGGAGCAGGATATATCCGGCAGTCTGATACAGTCGGACAAGCAGGGAGAAACTACCCTGACTTACGGGAGTGGTGACTATACAAGGATAAATCCTGCCATGGACGAGCATGGGGAAATCAATTTGCTTTTGTTTGATGGTCTGACAGCCCATGATGGAGAAAACAAAGTAGTTCCGGCACTGGCAAAAAGCTGGGAATATGAGGAGGAAAGTTGTACTTATACGTTCTTTCTGGAAGAAGATGTTACCTGGCATGATGGGGAACCTTTTGGAGCCGAGGATGCAAAATTTACAATTGAGGCAATTCAGAACCCGGAAAACGGTTCGGAAAATGCTCCCAATTTTGAGGATGTGGAAGAGATTACGGTGGTGGATGAACATACAGTTTCCTTCCGGCTGAAGGCGTCGAATGTGGCTTTTCTGGATTATATGACCATGCCGGTTCTGCCGAAGCATCTGCTGGAGGGAGAGGATATGCAGCTTTCCGGATTTTTTAAGAAACCGGTGGGGACAGGTCCTTATAAGCTGGAAAGCTGGGAGGAAGGGCAGGCAATCTGCCTTGTAAAAAATGAAGATTATTTTAAAGGTGCGCCGAATATTGACAGGGTTATTTTTAAGATTGTAACGGATGATACTGTAAAGGCGATGCAGCTAAAGGCAGGAGAACTGGATTTGGCACTGCTGACACCGAAGGATGCGGCAACCTTTAAAAATGATGGAAATTACAGATGTTATGATATGGAAACGGCAGATTACAGGGGGATTCTCTTTAATTTCAATAACAATTACTGGCAGGAAAATAAGGATTTGATTCCGGCAATCTGTTATGGCATTGACCGTCAGTCGATTGTAGACACTGTCCTTTTGGGGCAGGGGATGACGGCGTATGGACCTTTACAGAAAAATTCTTATAATGAGGAGGATGTAGAACATTACGACTATAATCCACAGAAAGCGGAAGAGATTTTACAGGCTGCCGGCTGTGAAAAGAAAACGGATGGTTTTTATTATCGCAATGGCGAAAAAGTCGGCTTTGTACTGAATGTGGCGGCAGGGGACCAGGTGCGGCTGGAAATTGCGCAGATAGCAGCCCAGCAGCTTTCGGAAATTGGTATAGAGGTAACGGTGGAGATTCCTGCTGTTGTTGACTGGGGCAGTCAGATGGCATATCTGATTGGCTGGGGAAGTCCCTTTGATGCGGATGACCATACTTATAAGGTGTTTGGAACGGATAAGGGAGCCAATTATTCCGGATATTCTGATGCTCTGGTAGATGAATATCTGATAAAGGGGAGGGAGTCTGAGGAAGAAGATGTGCGCAGGCAGGCATACGCCGGATTTCAGAAGGCACTGGCGGATGACCCTGCTTTTGCCTTTATCTGTTATCTGGATGCCAACTATGTAGCGAAGGCATCCATAGAAGGAATTTCGGAAGACACAGTCATGGGACATCATGGAGTGGGAATTTTCTGGAATATTGAGGAATGGGAAGTGAAGGATTGAAAAAGGAAGAATTAAACCGGTATTTACTGGAAGTGGAGAGGCTGTCCTTATCTTTTAAAAGGGAGCCAGAAAAGATAATGGCATTAAAGGAGGTTTCCCTTCAGGTAAAGGAGGGAGAAATTCTGGCACTGGTAGGTGAATCCGGCTGCGGAAAAAGTGTTTTTTGCAGGACTGTACTGGGATTTTTACCGGACAGAGCAAAGGTGGAGGGAGGCAGCATCCGGATTGGCGGAGAGGAAGTTTTACCCTGTCAGGAGAAGCAAATGGACAGGCTCCGCCGGAATTTTCTTTCGCTGGTGATGCAGAATCCCGCGGAGGCACTGAATCCTTCCATGAAAATAGGCAGGCAGATAGAGGAGGCTTATCTGGCAGCAGAAACCGAAAGAGGAAAAGGCTGGAAGGAGCGAAGCAGACGCCGGGAAGAGGTGATTTCCCTGATGCAGCAGACAGGAATTTCCAATCCGGAGGAGCGGTATCACCAGTATCCTTATCAATTATCCGGCGGGATGTGTCAGCGGGTGGGAATTGCAATCGCACTGGCAAAAAGACCAAAGCTGCTTCTGGCAGACGAGCCGACAAGCGCACTGGATGTAACAGTACAGGCACAGATTTTGCAGTTGTTAAAAAAACTGCAGGAAACAGAAAATCTTTCTATTTTGCTGGTAACGCATGACCTGGGAGTGGTCGCTGCAATTGCGGACAGGGTGGCAGTAATGTATCAGGGGGAAATTGTAGAGTGTGGGGAAACAGAAAATCTGTTTAAAGCGCCGAAACATCCTTATACGAAGGCACTGTTACAGGCACATCCGGCATTTCGCTACGCCTGGAAATGAGGATTAAGATGAAAAGAATATGTAGATTTATTGTCAGTCTGTGGCTGCTTTCTTTTTTGGTGTTTTTTATGTCCAGACTTGCACCGGGGGATCCTCTGACCGCTTATTACGGGGACAGGGTAGAAAAAATGTCGGTGGAGGAGAGATGGCAGGCAGAGGAAAAACTGGGGCTGCATGACAGGATTTTTACCCAGTATGTCAGATGGGGGAGGAAGGCTTTACAGGGGGATTTTGGTATTTCTTATAAATATAAGGAAAATGTGCTTGCTGTTATAGGAGAGAAGCTTCCCAATACGCTGCTGCTTGGGGGAACCGGATTTTTCCTGGTGTTTGTGTGTAGTCTGTTTCTGGGGGCATTTTGTGCAGAAAGAGAGGAAAAATGGCAGGACAGGCTGCTTTGCAGTCTTGGAACGGTTTCCGGCTGTATCCCGGAATTTTGGTTTTCCCTGCTGCTCATTTTTGTATTCAGTGTCAGCCTGAAGCTCCTGCCGGGGAGCGGGGCATACACACCGGGAAGCGGAGGCGATATTCCGGACAGGCTGCGTCATCTGATATTACCGCTGACGGTGGTTGTTATCAGCCACTTATGGTATTATGCTTATCTGGTCAGGAATCTTTTGCTGGTACAGTTCAGGTGTGATTATGTTCTGCTTGCCAGAAGTAAGGGACTGAGGAAAAAACAGGTTTTGTACAGGCATTGTATGAGGAATATTCTGCCGTCCTATTTAGGTCTGATGGCGGCTTCCGCTGCGCATATTCTGGGCGGAACCTATGTGGTGGAAATGGTATTTTCCTATCCGGGAATCGGTACCCTTGCTTATGAGAGTGTCCGGTATAAGGATTATAATCTGCTCATGGCAGTCTGCCTGCTTTCCGGTGGGGTGGTGCTTTTTTGCAGTATGCTGGGGAAAATGCTTGGAGAAAAAATCAATCCCCGGATTGCCGCCATGGATACCTGGGAAAAGGGGGGACCGGAGCAGTGAGGGAAGAGCATAAAGAAATAAGACCGGAAAAAGCAGAACCGGAAGAAACAGGACTGGAAGAAAATGGATTGGGAAAAACAAAACCGGAAAAAGTAAGACCGGAAAAGACAGGACAGATAGGTGCGGTTTTCCTGCTGTGTGGGATTCTGGCAGGTTGTTTTGCCGGCAGCCTTTTTCTGCCGGAGAATGCGTCTTATATGAATCTGGCAGACTGTAACCTGCCTCCCTGCCGAAAATATCCTTTTGGAACGGATGCCCTGGGAAGAGATTTGTTTCTGATGATATGGAACGGAGGCAGAATTTCTTTAAGTATTGGTTTTTTGTCCACAGTATTTTCTACTGCCATTGCTGTTGTGCTTGGTGTTTTCAGCGGTCTGTCGGCAAAGTGGGTGGACGGGGTACTGATGTGGGTTACGGATATTCTTCTAAGCATCCCCGGACTGCTTCTTTTATTTTTATGGCAGGGGATTTTTGGAAAAAATACTGTGACAGGACTTTCTTTTGCCATAGGAAGTGTAAGCTGGATGCAGATGGCAAAAGTGATACGGACGCAGGTACGGGAGCTTGGAAAAAAGGATTATATTCTGGCGGCGAGGGCGATGGGCGGTGGCTTTTTTCATATTCTCCGGAAACATTTGACGCCTGACATTGTATCGTCTATTATGTTCATGGTAGTGATGAATATCCGAAGCGCAATGATGACAGAAGCAACCTTAAGTTTTATGGGAATAGGGCTTTCTCTGGAACAGATTTCCTGGGGAAGTATGCTTTCGATAGCACAGCGGGCGTTTTTTACGTCTTCCTGGTGGGTGATTGTCATTCCCGGTATTTTTCTGGTGGTGACGCTTTGCTGTATTACAGCGATTGGAAATGCCTTCCGGAGAGAAGTGAATTTACGGCACAGTAACCTGTAATTGCGAATACACAAATAGCAGAAACAGGATAAGGAGGAGTACAGGCATGACATTGGAAGAGTTTTTTGAGAAAAATAAAAAAGTAGCTCTTGGGTTTTCAGGAGGAGTGGATTCTTCCTATCTTTTATATGCGGCACTGCAGAACGGTGCCAGTGTGAGGGCGTATTATGTAAAGGCAGCTTTTCAGCCGGAGTTTGAACTGGAGGACGCGAAGCGTCTGGCGAAGGAGCTTGGGGCAGATATGAAGATTCTGCCTGTGGATGTGCTTCAGGCAAAGGAAGTGACAGCAAATCCGGCGAATCGCTGTTATTATTGTAAGACTAAAATTTTCGGAACCATTCTGGCAGAGGCGAAAAAGGACGGCTATTCTGTGCTGATGGATGGAACCAATGCCTCGGATGATGCCGGGGACAGACCGGGCATGAAAGCGCTGCAGGAATTAAAGGTATGCTCTCCGCTGCGGGATGCGGGACTGACAAAGGCAGAAATCCGCAGATTATCGAAGGAAGCGGGACTCTTTACCTGGGATAAGCCGGCATATGCCTGTCTTGCAACAAGAATCCCCACAGGAACGGAGATTACCGCAGAAAAACTGAAGAAAACGGAAGAAGCGGAGGGGTATCTGTTCTCCCTTGGCTTTACGGATTTCCGGGTGCGGATGATGGGAGAGATGGCAAAAATACAGTTACCCGCAGACCAGATGCCGCTGCTGTTGAAAAACAGGGAGAAAATTCTGGCAGAGCTTGGAAGGAATTACCGGGGAGTACTGCTGGATTTGGAGGCAAGAGGATGAACAGTGAAATCAGACAGCTTTTGGAAAGAGTAAAGACGGGGGAAACCTCTGTGGAGGATGCCCTGCTCAGGCTGAAAATGGAACCCTTTGAAGATATCGGCTATGCAAAGGTGGATATGCACCGCAAGGTTAGGCAGGGAGCTGCGGAGGTTATCTACGGGGCAGGAAAGACACCGGAGCAGATAGCGGGAATCGTGGAAACCATGAAGAAAAAGGGACAGAAAACCATTCTGATAACCAGACTGTCCAAAGAGGGGGCAGAGGTGGTAGCGAAAACCCAGCCCCTGCAATATGAGGAAATTTCCAGAATCGGTATTGTCGGGGAGTTGCCGAAGCCGGATGGAATTGGTAAAATTGTAGTGGCAACCGGCGGAACCAGTGATATTCCGGTGGCGGAGGAAGCGGCGCGGACTGCGGAGGTCTTTGGAAATGAGGTTGTCAGGCTTTATGATGTGGGAGTAGCGGGGCTGCACCGATTACTGTCCCATATGGATGAAATTATGAGCGCCAGTGTGATTATAGCCATTGCGGGAATGGAGGGTGCCCTTGCCAGCGTGATTGGCGGGCTGGCAGACTGCCCGGTTATTGCGGTGCCTACCAGCGTAGGGTACGGAACCTCTTTCCATGGATTGTCAGCATTGCTTTCCATGTTAAATTCCTGCGCCAGCGGGGTTTCTGTTGTCAATATTGACAATGGCTTCGGGGCGGGCTATCTTGCAGGGATGATAAATCATATGGCGGCGCCTGAGAAAAAACAGGAAATGTAAGGAGGCAGACTATGAAGACATTATATCTGGATTGCGGAATGGGAGCAGCGGGAGATATGCTGACGGCTGCTTTGCTGGAGCTTCTGCCGGAGGAAGAGCAGAAGAAATTTATGGAGCAGATGAACCATCTGGGGATTCCGGGGGTAGAGATAGAGGCAACAAAAACGGCAAAATGCGGGATTCAGGGAACTCACATCTCTGTTAAAATAAATGGAGAAGAGGAGGGTGAGTACCATCATCACCACGACCATGAGCACAGTCATGAGCATGAGCACGACCACAGCCACGACCATGAGCACAGTCATGAGCACGACCACAGCCACGAGCATGAGCACACCCATGACCATACCCACACTCACTCACATACCTCCATGCACGATATTGAACATATTGTGACAGGGCATATGCAGCTTCCGAAGAAGGTGCAGGAGGATGTGCTGGCAGTCTATCGTCTGATTGCAGAAGCGGAGGGGCATGCTCATGGAATGGAGGTCAGCCAGATTCATTTCCATGAGGTAGGCACCATGGATGCCATTGCGGATATTACCGGGGTGTGCCTGCTTTTTTCCATGATACAGGCGGATGAAATCATCGTATCTCCGGTTCATGTGGGAAGCGGTCAGGTACATTGCGCCCATGGCATCTTACCGGTTCCGGCACCGGCAACAGCTTATATCCTGCGGGATGTGCCGATTTACGGAGGCAGCATAAAGGGAGAGCTTTGTACGCCTACGGGAGCCGCGCTGTTAAAGCATTTTGCTACCGGCTTCGGGGAACTTCCCGTAATGCGTATCAGCCGTATCGGATATGGTATGGGAAAGAAGGATTTTGAGGCGGCAAACTGCGTCCGCGCCCTGCTGGGAGAAAAGGAAGGGAAGAAGGATGCTGTTGTGGAGCTGTCCTGTAATGTGGACGATATGACTCCGGAGGATATTGGCTTTGCAACGGAGCAGCTTCTGCGGGAGGGAGCGCTGGATGTGTTCTCCGTTCCTGTTACCATGAAAAAGAGCCGTCCCGGCATCTGGATTCATGTTTTATGTAAGGCAGAAGAAAAGGAAAGAATAGCAGAGCAGATTTTTAAACATACCTCCACAATCGGAATCAGGGAGCGGGAGTATGACAGATATGTATTAAACCGGGAAAGCAGAAGTATTCAGACACCCTACGGGGAGGTACGCTGTAAATATTCCTCCGGCTACGGAGCAGAGCGGATGAAATATGAGTATGAGGATTTGAGCAGGATTGCCATGGAGCAGAATTTGAGCCTTGCAGAGGTGCGCAGGCTGGCAGAACAGGGCAGAATGGAGAATTAAAATAGGAGGTGGCTGTTTTGCAGAAACAAAAGATTACTACCTTTGAGGAAGCAGAGCACTATCTGAATGAAACCCCCAGATTTACCGCCAAAAACAGCATGGAAGACACGAAGCGGTTTCTGGCGCTTCTGGGAAATCCGGATAGAAAAATGAAGATTATCCACGTGGCAGGCACAAACGGAAAAGGCTCCGTCTGTGCCTATCTGCGCAGTATACTGGAAAAAGCGGGAATGAGGGTGGCTGTTTTTACGTCCCCCCATCTGGTGGATATCCGGGAAAGATTTGTCATAGAGGGGGAAATGGTTTCCAGAGAGGATTTCCTGAATGCCTTTCTGGATATTTATGAACGTCTGGACTGGGAAAAGCTGGAGGCAGGAGAGGGGTATCATCCCAGTTATTTTGAGTATCTTTTCTTTATGGCGATGCTTCTTTTTGCAAAAAAAGCACCGGATTACTGTATTCTGGAAACCGGGCTTGGCGGCAGGCTGGATGCCACAAACGCGGTGGAGAAAAAAGAGGTTTCCGTTATTACCCATATCAGTCTGGACCATGTGGAATATCTGGGAGATACGGTGGAGAAGATTGCAGGGGAGAAGGCGGGCATTATCCATGAAGGGGCGCCTGTGGTATTCTGGGATACCTGTCCGGAAACCACGGAGGTATTTTTAAGACGTGCGGCGGAACTTGGTGTTCCGGCAATTATGGTGTCGAAAAAGGACTATCGGTTTTTAAATTTTAAGAATAAAAACATTGATTTTTCCTTGTGTACTGGGTATTATGGTTATATTAGCCTTTCTTTGCACACAATCGCTGCCTATCAGATGGAAAATGCAGCGCTGGCTGTCCGGACGATTGAGGTTCTGGATAAGGAACACAGAATTTCTGCGGAGAATATCAGGCAGGGTGTGGCGGACTGCTTCTGGGCGGGACGGATGGAAGAGGTGCTTCCGGAGGTCTATGTGGACGGTGCCCATAATGAGGATGGAATCCGGGCATTTCTGGAAACAGTGCAGGCGGATGGCAGGGATGGGAACAGAAGCCTGCTGTTCAGTGTGGTAAAGGAAAAGGACTATGAACAAATGATAGAGGAACTGGTAAAATCCGGGTTGTTCGGGCGGTTTGCAATCGCCCATATGCAGACAGGGCGGGCGGTGACGCTGGACAGACTGGAACGGATTTTCAGGGAGTATCCTCAATGTGAATATTCTGTTTATGATACTGTAACTGCAGCCTTTCATGCACTGCTGCAAAGCCGGAGAAGGGAGGAACGCATTTATGTTGCGGGAAGCCTGTATCTGGTGGGTGAAATAAAGGAGCTGTTGGAAAATGATAAATTTTGAAGAAGAACTGAAAAAATTCCATCCCAGCCTTGAGGTAGAGGATGCGGAGGATGCTATTTATAACCAGGATTTGACAGATATGGCTGATTTACTTGTAAAAATGATGAAAGAATCCGAAGAGAAGTCAGAAGAGGTGCAGTAATGTTTTGTTACAATTGTGGATGTGCTCTGTCAGAGCATGATTTTTGCACCGCCTGCGGAGCTGATGTTTCTTTGTACAAGAAAATTATGTCTGTTTCCAATCTTTTTTATAATGAAGGACTGGAAAAAGCAGGGGTAAGGGATTTGAGCGGTGCAGTCACCAGTCTGCGCCAGAGCCTGAAATTTAATAAAAATAATGTGGAAGCAAGAAATCTGCTGGGACTTGTCTATTTTGAAATGGGAGAGGTTGTGGCAGCCTTAAGTGAATGGGTTATCAGTAAAAACCTGCGTCCGGAGAAAAATATTGCGGATGATTATATCGAGAAGCTGCAATCCAATTCCGCCAGACTGGATTCCATCAATCAGACCATCAAGAAATATAATCAGGCGCTTGCCTATTGTCAGCAGGACAGTAAGGATCTTGCCATCATACAGTTAAAAAAGGTGCTTTCCCTGAATCCCAGATTTATCCGGGCACATCAGCTTCTGGCACTTCTTTATATTGATGCGGAGGAATGGGAGCGGGCGGAAAGAGAGCTTCATAAATGTATGGAGATTGACCGGAACAATACCCAGACCCTTCGGTATTTGAATGAAGTGGACAGGATGCTGACACCGGATGAAACATCCAGACAGACTGGCAGGAAAAAGAAGGAAGAGGCTGTCAGATACCAGAGTGACAATGAGATTATCATACAGCCTTTGAATGTAAAGGAGCCGAAGGGCGGCGGGGTATCCACCTTAGTCAATATCGGAATCGGACTTTTGATTGGTCTGGCGGCAACCTACTTCTTACTGGTTCCCGCGGCACAGTCCAATGCGAGAAACGAAGCCCAGAAAACCATTACCACAATCAGTAACGAGTCGGATGCAAAGACGGCAAGAATTCAGGAGCTGGAATCGGAGAACGGAAAGCTGCAGGAGGAAATAGAGGGATTGCAGGCAGAGGTGGAAGGTTTTGTGGGAGAGGATGGCACACTGCAGAGCTTCGACAACCTGTTAAATACGGCTTCTGATTATCTGGAAACGCAGGATATACAGAAGACAGCTGCTGAACTGGAAACGATTGCTGCAAATATCAATATAGAAGAAACCTCGGAAAGTTACCAGAAATTATATCAGACCCTTTTGGGGGCAATCGGTCCCCAGCTTGCCCAGGAGTATTACGTGGCTGCCCAGGAAAGTTACAGACAGGAGAACTTTGCGGAGGCGGCAGAGGGCTTTGGCAAGGCGGTTTATTATGATGCCACTCTTGCAGATGCCTGGTATTATCTGGGACAGGCATACCGCAGAAACGGAGATACGGAAAATGCACTGGCTGCATACCGGAAGGTAGTGGAGCTCTTCCCGGATACAAGCAGGGCAAGAAGCGCGCAGGAATATATCAGTCAGTTGGGTACGGAGAATTAAGCAGAATACGCGAGAAGCTGTAAAGACAGTGAAACACCAAGGAAAAGAACCTATCGGGAAAGCCCCGGCAGGTTCTTTTTGTTAATTCATAGGAGATTTCGTCCTATGAATTAACAAACGCTCCGCGAGGAGCGCACTGCTATAAATTTGTGTCTGCGCGCACTTGACACAAACTCGAGATGCGTTGGAGAAGTGCGCAGAAATGGGGATTAGTGTGAAAAGAACTTCTAATCACTTAGAGCAAAGGCTCTTTCGTGAAGAAGTTCTAAGTTTCAC
>QWCN01002752.1_pt1 | contig 22247 bp, 16 predicted proteins | sample 1972711 | NCBI WGS metagenome assembly QWCN01 (sample SAMN09866707, study PRJNA288562) | Human gut metagenome isolate term1_stool, whole genome shotgun sequencing... | isolation source: gut | host: Homo sapiens | place: USA: California
CGTAGCGCATCGTAGCGAAAGCGTCCCGTCCAAAAATGGATGATACCTTGCTAAACCGGGACATCTCAGACACTCCTTCAGGCATGTATTCATCAGAGACTTAACAAAATAAGAAATCACGCGAAAACTCTGCGTTCTGCAGCAATTGCTATAGTTTTTTTGAAGACAGGATAATTTACTTTATCGGCTGCAAAATAGCTATTATTTTATTGACATAATAAGCAATATGTGGATGTGTGAGATATTGAGGTATGGGAAGATGGAATAATTTATTAACGGATATTAACGGAACAGGGGGATATGTGGTATAATTGATGGAGAATGTAGACAGGTTATAAGGTATGGCAGAGTGTCTGCGGAATGGAGATTAAAATGGGCAGTAAAGTATGGACAGCAGGTAATTTATATGTGAATCAATCCGGTAAGATCGTACAATTGATGGCGGTTGCAAGGCAGGAGGGCAGTGCGCAGGAGCTTGCCATATATCAGGAGATGCATGCACCATTTACCGTATGGGCAAAATCTCTGTCAGCTTTTGAGGCGACTTATCATAAGATGGCAGAAGTGTTAGAGGAGAAGCGTGCACCTCAGGAGAGAACGGTAGAAGCATCCGGGGAGAAGCGCGCACCTCAGGAGAGAGTGGTAGAAGCATCCGGGGCAAAAAGTGCTTTGCAGGAGAGTGTGTCTGAAGTGTCGGCGCAGGATTTGTCTCAGGAGAACGAATCAGAGGCATTCGAGAATCAGCGCGCACAGGGGGAGAATGTGCCTGCCGGTGGGGCGGATGTGAGCGAAGAAGAGCTGCGTATGGCACTGGAAAAGGGGCAGCCGGAAAAATATTTGTCCGGTCGTATTACAGAAACGGAAATCGCCAGGCGAGGCATGCTTCAAATATTAGATGCAGAGTCTTTTCAAGAAAAGAGACAGCTATTAGTGGGACTGCGTCCGTATATTGACAAACTGTTACTGCACAATATTGCAGCAGCGTTAGATGTTGTTTTGGAAGAAGGAACGCTTGATGATCAGTTTGAGTCACTGCTTCATTGTGTTGATGCACATGCCAGATATGAAGGAGGGAGATTGCGGTCATGATCAGGAAAATTATACGCAGTATGACACAGGGGTCTGTCAAGACAAAACTTTTTTTATGGGCAATGATTTTGCTGGGGATAGCGTCTGTTGCGTTGTTTATCGCGGCGTGGATACTGCAGCTTCCGGTATTTGCACTGGCAGCACTTGTATTGTTGTTCGTTGCCTTTGCAACTGTAAATTCTGTTACGATCAATACACAGAAGGCTCAAAAATCAAATAAAGATACATACGATGAAGGAAAAGAAGCGCATTCGCCACAGGAACGGCAGCGAGCCAAGGCAAGATATCTGGCCTCGCTTCAATCGAAAGATGTCAAAAAGATATTAAGGCAGCATAAAGTAACACAGTCTCATCAGAAACTTATGATTGATTCTTACCAGGAGAGAAAATTAGAGCAGGTTCCGGCATTTGCCTGGAGAACTGACAAAACATTACATTTTCTTGTGCTAGAGGGTCATGCAAATGAATTTGAGATTCCCATGGATCAGATCAGGGGTATTTATTATGAAAAAAATGTAACCGCAGATATCGAAAAGGATTATATCCCGTTTCAATATAGTACGTACATTGCTAAAATGTTTCAAGATCTTTTGCCGGAATATGCAGAACGTAACGTAGACGGAGAACTTGTTTATCAAAAAAATTTATTTTATTTGAGCAATGGATTATACATAACGAATACGTCAATGGCAAATTTGATGAAGCTGTTGCCAAAGGTCCCGTTTTTATTGGATGACAGTGTGAGTCGCAGCAATCGCCTGGACGCATATTTTAAGGAAATATACAAAAATCGTGTTCTTTGTGAGGCCCATGCGATCACGATGGATCAGTACCGTCAGTCGGTAGAGGACACATTAGAGGATTTGATACAGGCGCCCATCAGCGGACACGAATTTGTGAAAAGTCTTCGCGATATGACAAAATACCATCTGATCGATCAGCAGCAAGTTAGCAGATGTAGCCAAAGATATCGTCAGATTAAAAATATATGACATGATGTAATAAAAATAATACATAATTATATATTGACATATGTTAAAAATAAAGATATAGTATTAGTATACTTGAATTGCAAAAAGATGTTGACAGGATAATGAAAAAGCATTATCATACAAAAAGAACACTTGTTCGAATTAAGAAAGGATGGAATTTAGTTATGGCAAACGAAGTAAAGATCGATGAAAATAAAAGAAAAGCGTTGGAGTCTGCACTGTCCCAGATTGAGAAGGCATATGGTAAGGGTTCCGTTATGAAATTAGGCGACAATATGCATTTGAATGTGGAGACCGTACCATCTGGTTCTTTGGGGTTGGATCTCGCTCTGGGCGTTGGCGGTGTGCCAAAGGGACGTGTGGTAGAAGTGTATGGACCAGAGTCTGGCGGTAAGACGACCGTTGCACTGCATATGGTAGCAGAGGTGCAGAAACGCGGAGGTATTGCCGGCTTTATTGATGCGGAGCATGCGCTGGATCCGGTGTATGCCAAGAAGATTGGTGTAGATATTGACAACCTATATATTTCACAGCCGGATACCGGAGAGCAGGCATTGGAGATTACAGAGACAATGGTGCGCTCCGGTGCAGTTGATATTGTAATTGTGGATTCTGTAGCAGCACTGGTTCCGAAAGCAGAGATTGAGGGTGAGATGGGAGATTCTCACGTTGGTCTTCAGGCAAGATTAATGTCTCAAGCATTGCGTAAATTGACTGCAATCATCGGTAAGACCAATTGTACGGTGATCTTTATCAACCAGTTGCGTGAGAAAGTTGGCGTCATGTTCGGTAATCCGGAGACAACGACCGGTGGCCGTGCATTGAAATATTATTCCTCGATTCGTTTGGAAGTCAGACGTGGGGAGCAGATCAAAAAGGATGGTGAGGCGATTGGTAATCGAACCAAGATCAAAGTTGTGAAAAATAAAGTGGCACCACCATTCCGTACTGCTGAGGTTGATATTATATACGGAGAGGGCATTTCCAGAGAAGGAGATATTTTGGATCTGGCCGTTGCAGAAAATATTGTCAATAAGAGTGGCGCTTGGTATGCCTATAACGGAGATAAGATCGGCCAGGGACGTGAAAATGCAAAACTGTTCTTGAAAGAACATCCGGATCTGATGGAAGAGGTTGAACAAAAAGTACGTGAAAAATATGCTCAAAAAGAGGGTGTTGATCAGGTAGAGAATGAGGAAAAGGCGTCTGATAAAACAGATAAGGAGCCGGTTAAGGCAGCCAAAAAGGCTGACGATGCGGAATAATCGATGGAAGATGAGAAATTAAAGGCAACGAAAAAAGCGATGGGATTGTTGCAGCATATGGATCGCACGGAATGGGAACTTCGCAGTAAGTTAGAACAGGCGGGATTCTCAGAAGAAGCAGTGGAAGCAGCAATACAATATGTTGCCGGGTATCATTATATTGACGATAAGAGGTATGCAAAGCGGTTTGTAGAAATATATCGCGAATCCCGAAGTATGCGAAGAATACGTCAGGATTTACAAAAAAGACACGTTCCGGAGCAGTGGATCACGCTGGCAATAGAGGCTGTTGACGAGGATGATAGCCCGGCACTGCAAAAGGCACTGGAAAAACTGCTCCGAGGAAGGACAGAACTATCTTATGAAGAGCAGCAAAAAGTAACGGCAAAACTGTATCGGCGGGGGTTTCGACTGGATGCTGTTCGTCGCCAAATTGACCTATGGCGTGAGCAAAATGATTGCCAATATTAGGGGAAGTTTACTTGACATTTTTCTGTGAAAAGTATAAAATTGAACTGTTGTACTATGTGCAATGAATATTTATAAGGAGGTGCTTCAGTTCGATGTCACCAATGGTTATTAAAATAATAGCCGTTGTGATCTTACTGGTTGCCATCGTTGTTACGGCACTTTTGACGAAGACGATTTCTATTAAGCGTTATCAGGAATCTGAGAATCAGAAGTTGAACAATGCAGAGGACAAGGCTCGTCAGATCATTGATGAAGCTGTAAAGACTGCAGAGACGAAAAAGCGCGAAGCCCTATTAGAGGCGAAGGAAGAAGCGATCAAGAATAAGAATGAAATTGAGCGTGAATCCAAAGAGCGTAGAGCCGAAATTCAGCGATATGAAAAGCGAGTATTATCGAAAGAGGAAGCTCTGGACAAAAAATCGGAAGCCTTAGAGAAGAAGGAATCCAAATTAAATGCGAAAGATGCGGATTTGGATCGTCTTAAGAAAGAGTTGGAGACGATTAAGAACAGTCATCTTCGCGAGTTGGAAAAGATTTCCGGTTTGACCTCCGAACAAGCAAAGGAATATTTGTTAAAATCTGTAGAAGAAGATGTGAAACATGAAACTGCTGTTCTCGTTAAGGACTTAGAGAACAAGGCAAAGGAAGAGGCAGACAAAAAGGCAAAGGATTATGTTGTGACTGCGATTCAGCGATGTGCTGCGGATCATGTAGCAGAGACAACAATCTCCGTTGTTCAGTTGCCAAATGAGGAGATGAAAGGACGAATTATTGGTCGAGAGGGACGTAATATTCGTACATTAGAGACTCTGACAGGTGTAAATCTTATTATCGATGACACACCAGAGGCAGTTGTTTTATCTGCATTTGATGGAGTAAGACGAGAGGTTGCTCGTATTGCTCTTGAGAAACTAATTGTTGATGGACGAATTCATCCTGCAAGAATTGAAGAGATGGTGGAGAAGGCACAGCGTGATGTTGAGTCGATGATTCGTGAAGAAGGTGAAGCAGCAACATTAGAGGTTGGTGTTCATGGAATTCATCCGGAATTAATTCGTTTGTTAGGTAGAATGAAGTTTAGAACCAGTTATGGTCAGAATGCATTGAAACATTCTATTGAGGTTGCACATTTGTCTGGCTTACTTGCCGGAGAAATTGGTGCTGATGTGCGTCTAGCAAAACGCGCAGGTTTGCTTCACGACATTGGTAAATCGGTCGATCAGGAGATGGAAGGTACACATGTTCAGATTGGTGCGGACTTATGTCGGAAGTATAAAGAGTCGGGTATTGTAATTAACGCTGTGGAAGCACACCATGGCGATGTGGAGCCAGAAAGCTTGATCGCATGCATCGTTCAGGCAGCAGATACCATTTCTGCAGCTAGACCGGGTGCTCGTCGAGAAACACTGGAAACATATACAAACAGATTGAAACAGTTAGAAGATATTTCAAATAGCTTTAAGGGAGTTGAAAAATCATTTGCCATTCAGGCAGGACGTGAAGTTCGTGTCATGGTTATACCAGAGAAGGTATCGGATGATGACATGATACTATTAGCAAGAGACATCGCTAAGCAGGTTGAGGATGAACTGAAATATCCTGGCCAGATTAAGGTAAATGTTATTCGTGAATCCAGAGTAACCGATTACGCTAAGTAAGGCGCAATGGAGTAAAAATGAGCGAAAGAGGTCGTGCGGAACGACCTCTTTTCTTTTCCACAAATAAAAACTAGAGTGTGACGAGAACAATGAAAAGTATGGGCATTACCTTTTACATAGATAGAAAATAATAGAAAGAAGGTGACAGGAGATGGTGATCTTAAAGAATTCTACACGCGAAAGCGCTAAAATAGGACAAGCGATAGATACGCAGTTTCAAACGGGAGGAGATCCATGGCTGGCAGTAGACATTGGAACGACAACGGTGGTAGTTGATCTATATACTTCTTATGGTGAGCTGGTAGCAACGTTAGCAGAAGACAATGCACAGGGAACCTATGGCAGTGATGTTATGATGCGGCTTATGCATGTCAAAGAGGGAAGAGGTGACCTTTTGGTACAGCGTATACGCGAGCAGATCTTCCAAATGGGCAGCAAACTGATCTGTAAATGGAAGTCACTTTTTGCGCAGACTGTACCGGTTCAAATGGCGGTGGTAGGAAACACGGTCATGTGTCATCTCTTTTTGCAAAAAGACGTTACCGGTCTGATGGGAGCTCCATTTTCGGCAGCTTATGAAGGCTGCTATACATTATTGGGGAAAGATGTTGGCTGGAAAGACTGGAATACGTTAGCCATTACAGTATTGCCTGGCATAGCGGCACATGTTGGCGCAGATGCTGCGGCAATGCTTGGAAATTTGCGGATGTGGGATGCGGACAAAATCCAATTAGCAGTTGATCTGGGAACGAACGCAGAGATTCTGTTAAATAACAGAGGAACACTGTATGCGTGTTCTACTGCCGCAGGTCCGGCATTTGAGGGAAGAGGGATCTCGCATGGCAGGAGAGCGAGAGCAGGGGTTATTAATGCGGTGAAACTGTTTCGTGGTGCGGGCAATATCGAGCTTACCTTGGTGTCTGCTCGAGAACAAAATGATCAGAAGCCGATAGGGATCTGTGGTTCCGGATTGGTAGATCTTCTTGCGGCTCTGCGCCGCCATCAAGTGATGACATCGGATGGTTGCCTGCTTTCTGGTGACGAAGCGATGCAGATAAACAGTGCCAGACCATTTGCGGACTGTCTGACTACGGATGTTAAGGGAGAAAGACAATTTGTTCTGTATGACGATATTGTATTGACGCAGCAGGATATTCGTTCTGTGCAGTTAGCGAAAGCAGCAATACAGAGCGGCATGATGTTGTTATTAGAGCAGGCAGTGGTGTCAGTGGAGGACATACAGGAGCTATACGTTGCTGGTGTCTTTGGAGGATTTGTCAATCCGGGCAGTGCAAAACAGATGGGACTCTTACCTTCTATTGATGATAAGAAAATCATTTTTGTTGGGAACGCAGCGGGAAAAGGAGCAGGCGAAGCGTTATGTGACCCGAAATTTATAGATATGCTGCAGGAGCATATCGCAGACATACATCATATTGAACTGGCAGAGCAGGCAAAATTTACACAGGTATATATGGATTCTATGGAAATTGCGCCATGGCATTGATACTGCGATTGCGCTATGGCATTGATACTGCGATTGCGCCAAGGCATTGATACTGCGGCTGCACCGTGGCATTGATATTGCGGCTGCACTGTGGCATAAATATAGCGATTGTGCCATGGCATTGATATCGCAGCTGCACTGTGGGATGCTTGCCTGTCATAGGGGATTTGTGCTACTATGTAGTGAGCCTTATAGAGGTTTTAGATGCACGAAAATGGCTTGGACAGAAAGAAGGAATGAGACATGAAATTAGCATTTATCGGAGCTGGAAATATGGCACAGGCGATGATCGGTGGTGTGCTGCGCAAAGGTTTATTGCCTAAGAATGAAATCATTGCAACGGCAGCGACACAAAAGACGATTGACACGGTAGCAGCACAGTATGGTGTGAATGTCACTTTAGATAACAAAGAGGCTGCAAAAGCAGATATTATCGTGCTTGCAGTGAAACCGGTTTATTATGCGGAGGTAATTGCAGAGATCAAAGATGTTGTGTCTTCGGAGCAGATTATTGTTACGATTGCAGCAGGCAAATCCGTTGCCTGGGTAGAAGAGGCGTTTGGTGGATCTCATAAGATTGTTAGGACGATGCCAAATACACCGGCGTTAGTTGGTGAGGGAATTACGGCGGTATGTCCAAATGCAAATGTTGGAGAAGAGGATTTAAAACAGGTATGCGATATTTTGGAGAGCTTTGGAAAGGCAGAAGTGATCAGCGAAAAGATTATGGATGCTGTTATTGCGGTTAGTGGAAGTTCTCCTGCATATGTTTTCTTATTCATTGAAGCCATGGCAGATGCTGCTGTAGCGGAGGGAATGCCTCGTGCGCAGGCTTATCAGTTCGCTGCACAGTCTGTACTTGGCAGTGCTAAAATGGTATTAGAAACCGGAAAGCATCCGGGTGAGCTTAAGGATATGGTATGTTCACCGGCGGGAACAACCATTGATGCGGTACGTGTGTTAGAGGAAGGCGGGCTTCGTGGAATCGTCATGGACGCAATGCATGCTTGCGCTGAGAAGAACCGCAATATGTAAGGAATCATTTGAATAATCGTGTAGCCGGAAAGCATATGCGGACATAGAAAGCATATAATTTCCTATGAACAAAAATAAGATCCGTATACGAAAGATATGGCTTGTTTTTGCAGTGTATGTTATATTGATCGGCTATATGGGGCTGTATATTGCGACTTGGCAAAGCAGGCAGAACAACTTGCTGAAGTATCAGACGTTAATGCAGCATAACCATATATCTTCGCATAGCAGAGCGTTGCTTCGTGATATGGAATGCTTTCCGGTGCGAAAGGATCGCCGAGGTAAAGTATCTTGGGACTTTGAGGATGGCTATGGAGCACCGAGAACGTTTGGTGGCAAAAGAAGTCACGAGGGTGTAGATATCATGGCTTCCAAAGATCAGCCGGGGTGCTTACAGATTCAATCTGTGTGTGATGGTGTGATTGAACAAATTGGCTGGCTGAAATTGGGAGGATACCGTATAGGTATTCGTTCCAAACAGGGATATTATGTGTATTATGCACATTTACAGCAATATGCACCTGATCTGCGCAAAGGCAGCAAAGTAAAAGCGGGCGATTATTTGGGGTTAATGGGTAATACCGGGTATGGACCGGAAGGGACCAGTGGTCAATTCGCGGTACATCTGCACTTTGGAATCTATATTGCAAAGGATGGCAGAGAGCAAAGTATGGATCCATATCCTATACTATGGTATTTGGCACAGTGAATATTTGCAATGCTGTTATAAGAGATTGCAGTGTTGCTGGAAAGGAAAATCCAGCTTGTAATACCTGATAGTCAGGTGTTGTTATGCGGGGATTACAGTATCGGTAGAAAGGAAGGATACGGTTACAATGACGTTACCAAAGAAATATCAACAAGCCATGCAGGACTTGCTTGGAGAGGAATATTCCGCATATATAGAAAGTATGCAGCAGAGATCACAGACTGCCATACGAATCAATACGGCTAAGATTTCTTTGGAACAATGGGCGGAAATCTGTCCATTTAAGACAAAGCCGGTACCGTGGACGGAGAAAGGCTTTTTGACAACCGATGAGCAATGTAATCCTGCCAAACATCCTTATTATTATGCGGGCTTGTATTATATTCAAGAACCCAGTGCGATGATACCGGCATCGATCCTGCCTGTGCATGAAGGAGATCGAATCTTAGATGTTTGTGCAGCACCGGGGGGCAAGGCGACAGAGCTGGCTGCGAAGCTGGGGGGAACCGGTCAATTGGTTGCAAATGATATTAGTGTTTCCAGGGCAATGGCACTTGCGAAGAATTTGCAGATTGCCGGGGCGGTCAATGCAGTCGTTACAGCAGAAAAACCGGAACGTTTGCAGGAGTCCTTTTCACAATATTTTGATGGTATTTTGATCGATGCACCATGCTCCGGAGAGGGGATGTTTCGCAGAGATCCCCATATGGTACAGGATTGGGAAGAAAAAGGGCCGCAATATTATGCTCCGATCCAACGGGATATTTTGAAGGCGGCTTATCAAATGCTTCGGGAAGGTGGATATTTGGTCTACTCCACATGTACTTTTTCGCCGGAAGAAGATGAAAAAAATATATTGTGGTTTTTGCGGCAATTTCCGGATATGCACGTTTGTGAAGTCCCACGTAAAGAGGGCTTTTGCAGCGGAATCACGGATGCTGCATTGACAGAAACAGAACGGCAGCAGCTATCTCGCTGTGTTCGAATTTTCCCACATAAGACAGTGGGAGAAGGTCATTTCGCTGTCCTTTTGCAGAAAGGAGATTCGTCGGCTGTAGAGCAGGAAAGCAATTCCGCGGAGCAGGAAAATTCCCTTGCCGAGCGAGTGCATGATCATGGTTTTCGTATGGCAGAGAAAAAACATCAAAGTTCCGGAGCAGGACGAAGATCAAAATATGACGGTACGAGACAACAACGTCTCTCCGGGAAAAAAGACCGCAGAAGGATGGATGGAGATAACGATCTTGTGGCTAAGGCGACTTGGTGGACAGGATGTCTATCGGTTCCCGGAGCAGAGAGGTATCGTTTGATTCCCGGCAAGAAACAGTTTACGCTAGAAATGGAAGGATCCGTATCGTGGAAAGGGCTTCGCTGTATTCAGACAGGATTGATCGTGGGTAGCGCAGAGAAACGATTTGAGCCGTCCATACAGCTTGCACTTGCTATCCGTGATAAGGACAAGCTTCCGTATGTGAATTTATCTTCCGAAGAACAGGATGTGATCCGTTATCTGAAAGGAGAGACACTGCAGGATGTGACTGTTTTGAATGAGGGGATGTTAAAGCAGACGGAAAATTATGTGTTAGTATGTGTAGATGGTTTTGCATTAGGCTGGGGAAAATATATGCAGAATGGAATGCTAAAAAACAAATATTACGCAGGATGGCGCATGCAGTAATTACAAGATATGATTGGAGGAACAGATGAAAGCGAAACGTGGAGATTTCGGTTATATAAACAATAGAAAGAAAAGAACCCTTACGATAGCAATTATTTATAGTGCTATTTCTATTGGAATTTATGTATTGGGATTGGTGCTGAATCATATGTCCAGACAGAATTTATTTACGGTGATCGCAGTGTTATGGGTACTGCCGATCGTGAAACAGATTGTTGGTTTTGTTGTGGTATTTCCGTATCATTCTGTAACCGAGGAACAATACCAAAAGGTGCAAAAAGCTTTGCCGGAGAGGATGGAACTGATGACAGATCTGGTGATCACTTCTTCCGAAAAGATTATGCATTTAGATTTTTTGGCAGTAGGTAATGGACGAGTGATTGGCGTATTGGGCAATGGAAAACAGGAATTATCCTATGTTAGAGAGTATTTGTCCAAGGGCGTTGCTAACTGGGGAACGCAGTATAAAGTGCAGATCGTGGAGAAGCAGGCGATGTTTTTACAGGAGTTAGCAAGAATTGATTCCATTCCGGAATGTACGGAGGATCAGGAAGAAGAGTTGGAACATGTGAAATCTTACCTGCGATCTTTGATCGTATAACCGAGAGAAAGGGCAGAGAGCTATTATGCGAGAAGTAATAATTTCTGAACGCGAGGAAGGACAGCGTTTGGATCGCTATTTGGAAAAATATATGCCGGATGCTCCGAAAAGCTTTTTTTATAAGATGATGCGCAAGAAAAACATTGTGTTAAACGGGAAAAAAGTGTCTGGGTCGGAGCGGATTCAGACCGGCGATCAGATAAAATTGTTTCTTGCGGATGAAACAATTGATGGTTTTCGGTCAGGGAAGAAAGCTCAAGAAGTTGATTTGGGCGCACAACACCTGTCACAAGCAAAGAGGCCGACTAATGGTGCACGACAGATGCCACAGGCAAAGAGACCGACTAATGGTGCACAACAGATGTCACAGGCAAAGAGGCTGGAAAAGGGTGCACGTCAAGGAAAAATAGAGTTGCAGCAGGGGCCCTATGACAGAAACTTGCCGCCGTTGCAAATTGTCTATGAGGATGCTCAGTTTTTGGTGGTTAATAAGCCGGTTGGAGTGCTATCCCAAAAAGCGGACAGAAATGACAGGTCGATCGTTGAACAGATTACAGATTATTTGGCAGATAATGCTGCTGATGACACGTTTCGTCCGGGGATCTGTAATCGTTTGGACCGAAATACTTCCGGCCTGATCGTAGCAGGAAAGACGGTACGTGCGCTACAGGACATGAATAAGCGGTTCAAGGAACGTACAATCTGCAAATATTATTTATGTGTTGTTCATGGAAGTGTGTCAAAAAAGCAGTATTTGAAAGGCTACCTAGAGAAGGATAGTCGAACCAATAAAGTGACAGTAAGACAACAGCCCGGCCCTAACAGTGTACCGATTGCAACGGAATACCTGCCGCTTCAACAGGGGATGTATCAAGGGGAATCTTTTACCCTGCTGCAGGTGCATCTGATCACAGGTAAATCTCATCAAATTCGTGCGCATTTGGCAAGCATTGGTCATCCATTGGTGGGGGACGTTAAATACAGTACGAAACGAGCGTCTGCCTTCGACCGAGAGCAGTTACATCAGCGAGTGCAATTGCTGCATGCTTGGCAGCTTATATTTACGGCACATGGAAAAGAATATGTTTGGAAAGCGGAACTCCCAGACAATTTTGCACAGGTACTGCGCAGACTAGGGATGGAAACGGAACAGAACAGTATTTAGCTGAGATAGTGCGCAGACTAGGGATAGAGATTAAATGATCATATTGCACTATTCATAAGGAGTTGAGAGAATTATGCCATCTTGGAATTCAAGAGGACTTCGAGGCTCTATGTTAGAGGAAGCCCTTAATATGACAAATGAACAATATCGCAAAGAGCATTTGGCATTAGTACAAAAAATACCGACGCCCATTACGCCGATCAATATCGACAAAGAGCATCGGCATATCACCTTAGCATATTTTGAACAAAAAAGTACCGTAGATTATATCGGGAATGTGCAGGGGGTGCCAATTTGTTTTGATGCCAAAGAATGCGCCGGGGAGCGTTTTGCCCTGCAAAATATCCATGAGCATCAGATGGAGTATATGCAGGACTTTGAGCGGCAAGATGGCATTGCGTTTTTGATCGTCTATTTTAAGGAAGCCGGTGTCTATTACTATGTACCGTTTCGCGATGTAAAACGCTTTTGGGATCGTGCAGCAGAAGGAGGACGCAAAAGCTTTTTGCGTCACGAACTGGATCAGGATTACCAGATACGCACATCAAACCAAATATTCATTCATTATTTGGATGCTTTAAGCCGCGATCTGGAGTCCCGTCCGGAATCTTAAATATTATAAATGCAGCACGCGTTCTTTGATCTCCTGGGTACGTCCCTGATTCCAAAATTGCGTCCCAATATACCCACAGGTACGTCTTGCAACGTTCATTTTGTTCTGGTCGGTGTTGCCGCAATTTGGGCATTCCCAGATCAGCTTACCATGTTCATCAGTGACGATCTGAATCTGACCGGTATAACCGCAGCATTGACAATAATCACTCTTGGTATTTAATTCCGCATACATAATATTATCATAAATATATTTCATAACATTTAATACGGCTTCGATATTATTTTCCATATTCGGTACTTCCACATAACTGATCGCACCACCCGGAGATAATTCTTGAAATTGTGCCTCAAATTTCAATTTATCAAAGGCATTGATCTCCTCAGTTACATGTACGTGATAACTGTTAGTGATATAGCCGCGGTCGGTCACACCTTCGATAATGCCAAAGCGTTTTTGCAGACATTTGGCAAATTTGTAGGTGGTGGACTCTAGCGGAGTACCATATAAGCTAAAGTCGATGTTGGTTTCTTCGCGCCATTTTGCACAGGCATCGTTCATATGCTGCATGACTTGCAATGCAAATGGGGTGGATTCCGGATCAGTATGACTGTGTCCGGTCATATATCTGGTGCATTCGCATAATCCGGCGTATCCCAAAGAAATCGTAGAATATCCGTTATATAGCAGTTTATTGATCGTCTCACCTTTCTCCAGACGAGCGAGAGCACCGTACTGCCAAAGGATTGGAGCAACGTCGGAAGGCGTATCTAATAAACGCTTGTGGCGGCACATCAGTGCACGATAACACAAGTCCAGACGTTCATCAAAAATCTGCCAGAATTTATCCATATCCTTGCCGGAAGAGCAGGCAACATCCACTAAGTTGATCGTGACAACGCCCTGATTAAAGCGGCCGTAAAACTTTGGTTTATCGTTTTCGTCATGATAAACAGTCAGGAAGGAACGGCAGCCCATGCAAGGATAGCAGTTGCCATCTTTTAATTTACGCATGATCTTTTCAGAAATATAGTCAGGAACCATTCGTTTTGCCGTACATTTTGCTGCCAGTTTGGTTAGTTCCCAATATTTACTGCCTTCGGTAATATTATCTTCTTCCAATACGTAGATCAGCTTTGGAAAAGCAGGAGTAATATATACACCTTTTTCATTCTTAACGCCCTGAATACGCTGGCGAAGGATCTCTTCCGTTACGAGTGCAAGATCATCACGCAGACGTCCTTCCGGAACTTCATCCAAATACATAAATACCGTAACAAATGGTGCTTGTCCATTAGTTGTCATCAACGTGATCACTTGATACTGGATCATCTGTACGCCACGCTTGATCTCGTCGCGCACACGCTGTTCTGCTACATTATTGATCTGTTCTTCGGAAGCAGCGATATTCGCTTTTTCAAACTCATCACGCACCTGCAGTCGGAATTTTTGTCTGCTGACATCCACAAATGGGGCGAGATGTGCCAAAGAAATGCTCTGTCCGCCGTACTGGGAACTGGCAATCTGTGCAATGCTCTGCGTTGCTATATTGCAGGCAGTTGAAAAACTCTTTGGCCGTTCAATCATGGTTTCACTGATCACAGTACCGTTTTGCAACATATCCTCCAAATTGACAAGACAGCAGTTGTGCATATGCTGTGCAAAATAATCGGAATCGTGAAAATGTATAATTCCTTGTTCGTGTGCAGCTACGATATCCTCTGGGAGCAAAAAACGCTTGGTAATGTCTTTACTGACTTCACCGGCCATATAATCGCGTTGTACACTATTTACGGTAGGATTCTTATTGGAATTTTCCTGCTTTGCCTCTTCATTATTACATTCCAACAGGCTTAAGATCTGCTTATCGGTTGAGTTGGATTTGCGGACTAAGGCGCGGGTATAACGGTAGGTAATGTATTTACGCGCCAACACAAATGCACGTTTGTTCATGATCTGATCCTCGACAAGATCCTGAATTTCTTCGACGCCGAGAGTTCGGCCAATGTCAGAACAAATCTTCTCTACATTAGTAGAAATCTCCTCGATCTGTTCTTCTGATAATTGATCAACAGCGGCAACCTCGCAGTTTGCTTTTTTGATCGCTGCTGATATTTTGGTGACATCAAAATCGGCTTCAATGCCACTTCTTTTCATGATTTTCATGAATGCAACCTCCTCCATTCAGACTTGCTTCCTAATCGAGGAAAGCACACAGACTGCGTGGATATGCATACTTTCTCGGATTTTTAGAAGTACTATATAATGTTCGAAAAATGTCATGGTGACACTATATATTGTGTTTTCTCGACGGGATTTATACTAGCACATTTCTATTTACAACACAATCCCCATAATCCACATTATGCCAATACCAAAAATACGCTATGTTATCAAAAATGCAGTCTGAGAGTTTCTTTGAAAGCTGCCCTTAAAAAAATTCCATACTTGGAAGATACAATGATAAAAATTGGGGGTTTTCAAATTAGAATGTATGTGGTATGATGTTTGATGAAATGCGAAGAAGAGAAGTAGTAACCATAGAATGGAATGCAGAAAGCTGTTGGTTGATGCGAAGCAGTGGAAGTGATATGGCGAACTCGTCTCGGAGCAGCCGGTTGAACTTTAGTAGATCAGGACGGATTCCCACCGTTAGAGGGGAAAGGTATTGACAAGTTGTTGATGTACCTGTGAGCGCATGTTTTTCATGAATAAGAGTGGTAACGCGGATGATCCGTCTCTATATTATATAGAGACGTTTTTTACATTACGAAAGAATTTCACGTTGATCCTTATACAAACTCTGACAGAATGCACACAGATGCGCAACGCATTACAAGGACTCAAAGGGGAGTCTGGAAAGTGAGGTTATTTATGAAAGGATTTGAAAAGTATCAGAAGAGTTATTTTATGCCACCGGAGGATTGCTATGAATGGGTAAAGAAAGATGCAATTGATAAGCCGCCGGTTTGGTGCAGTGTTGATTTACGTGATGGCAATCAGGCTTTGATCGAGCCAATGAGCCTGGACGAGAAAATAGAGTTTTTTAAGATGCTGGTTAAGATTGGATTTAAGGAGATCGAGGTCGGTTTTCCGGCAGCATCCGAGACAGAGTTTACTTTTTTGAGAGCACTGATCGATCAGCATCTCATTCCGGATGATGTAACGGTTCAGGTACTTACACAGGCAAGAGAACATATTATCCGCAAGACATTTGAAGCAGTGGATGGTGCACCAAATGCAATCGTTCATGTATATAATTCTACATCTGTAGCACAAAGAGAGCAGGTGTTCCGTAAATCCAAGGAAGAGATCAAGGAGATTGCAGTAAACGGAGCAAAACTGTTAAAAGAGCTTGCTGCAGAGGCACATGGTAACTTCCGCTTTGAATACAGCCCGGAGAGTTTCCATGGAACAGAAGTAGATTATGCAGTAGAAGTATGTAATGCCGTTTTGGATGTATGGCAGCCACAGGCAGATGCACCGGCGATCATTAATATCCCTGCCACTGTCGAGAATGCAATGCCGCATGTTTTTGCAAGCCAGATTGAATATGTCAGCAAACATCTGAAATACCGTGATAATGTTGTTCTTTCTCTGCATCCACACAATGACCGTGGTACCGGCGTGGCAACTGCGGAGCTTGGTGTATTGGCAGGAGCAGACCGTTTGGAAGGCACTTTATTTGGTAACGGTGAACGTACCGGTAATTTAGACTTAGTAACTGTTGCTATGAATCTGCATTCTCATGGTGTGGATTCCAAGTTAGATTTCCACAATATGCAGGAGATCGCAGATACGTATGAGCGTTTGACAGCAATGCAGGTATCCAAGCGTCAGCCATATGCAGGTGAGCTTGTATTTACCGCATTTTCCGGTTCTCATCAGGATGCTATCTCCAAAGGTATGGCATTTCGCGAGGAGCGTAACGAAAATCTTTGGACGGTTCCATATCTGCCGATCGATCCGAAAGATGTTGGAAGAACATATGATTCGGATGTTATCCGTATCAACAGCCAGTCCGGTAAGGGCGGTGTAGCGTATGTATTAAAACAGAATTACGGATTAGAGATTCCAGACCGTATGCGTGAGGAAGTCGGTTACCTGATGAAGGGTGTTTCCGATCATGCACATGCAGAGCTCAGTCCGGAAGATATGCTGCGCGTATTCGAAGAGACATACAGCCAGCCAAAGCGCAGTTTTGCTATTGCAGAAGTACACTTCCAGCAGAAAGATGGTATTACAACGCAGGTTACTTTTGAGCAGGATGGCAAAAAAGAAGTTGTCGAGGCAAAGGGAAATGGACGTTTGAATGCAGTCAACAATGCGATCAAGGATTTCTTAGGTATCAGCTATGTATTGGATGTATATGAGGAGCACGCATTGTCGAAGACATCTTCTTCTAAGGCGATGGCTTATGTTGGAATTACGCAGGATGAGAAGCAGTTATACTGGGGCGTAAGCAGTGATGAAGATATTATTCGTGCTTCCATTGATGCGTTAGAGCATGCAGTAAATCACATGATCGAGATTAAGGGCGAAAAAGTACACTAAGCCTATCAAAGATTTCATATTATTTATTGGGAGGGGTCTTGGCGGGCCCCTCAACCACATATAGAAAGGTACGGTAATAGCATGGCAGATAACAGTGTGTTGATTGATGAGTTGGTTCGTTATGGGGAGAAAAATGGTTTGGTCGCAGCGGAAGATCGTGTGTATGTGATCAATCGTTTGTTGGAGATTTTGCAGTTGGATGAATATCAGACACCAGAGCATAAGACACCGGTACGGCCGGTTCATGAGATTTTAGCGGACCTTATGGAAAATGCGTATTCCCGCGGTGTTATGACAGAGAACAGTATTGTTTATCAGGATTTATTTGATACGAAACTGATGGGCGCACTCGTTCCGGCGCCAAGTACCGTGATCCGCAAGTTTCGCAAGTTGTATGAAGAATCACCCAAAGCGGCAACAAACTATTATTATAAATTAAGTTGTGATACCAATTATATCCGCCGTGATCGAATCAAGCGTGATGTAAAGTGGACCGCAGATACAGAGTATGGGACATTAGACATTACGATCAATTTATCTAAGCCGGAGAAAGATCCTAAGGCGATCGCCGCTGCCAAAAATGCACCACAGAGTGCTTATCCGAAATGTTTGCTGTGTAAAGAAAACGAGGGGTATGCAGGTAGAGTGAATCATCCGGCAAGACAGAATCACCGTGTTATTCCGGTAACCATTGATGGCGGTCAGTGGGGATTGCAGTATTCTCCTTACGTATATTACAATGAGCACTGTATCCTATTTAATAGTGATCATACACCGATGAAGATTGATGAATCTGCCTTTCGTAAACTGTTGGATTTTGTGCGTCAGTTCCCACATTATTTTGTAGGTTCAAATGCCGATCTGCCAATTGTAGGCGGCTCGATATTGGCACATGAGCATTTCCAGGGTGGTCATTATGAATTTGCGATGGAAAGAGCGGACATCAAGCAAACATTGACGATTCCGGGCTTTGAGGATGTACAGGCTGGGATCGTAAATTGGCCGATGTCGGTTGTACGTATTCGTCATAAAGAGGCTGAGCGCCTGGTAAAGCTTGCTGCACATATTTTGACGGCATGGAGAGCATATACGGATGAAGATGCTTTTATTTATGCGCAGACGGATGGAGAACCACACAATACGATCACACCGATCGCGCGAATGCGGGACGGGGAGTTTGAACTGGATCTGGTACTTCGCAATAACATTACAACGCCGGAGTATCCGTTAGGTGTGTACCATCCACATCAGGAACTGCACCATATTAAGAAAGAAAATATCGGCTTGATCGAAGTTATGGGTCTGGCAGTCCTTCCGGCAAGATTAAAGGGAGAAATGCAGCGTTTGGGCGAATACATTATATCAGGAAAAGATATTCGAGCCGATGAGGAACTTGCAAAACATGCAGACTGGGTAGACGAGTTTTTACCAAAATACGATGCGATCACAGAAGATAATGTGGATGAAATTCTTCAGACGGAGATCGGTATCGTTTTTAAGAAAGTATTAGAGCATGCCGGTGTTTATAAAAACACAGACGAAGGTATGAATGCATTCATGCGGTTTATCCAATCACTTTAGAATTAAAGTTTGTAATAATGAGGTATGTTCTTTCACATTAGGTTGAAAGCACATATAAGAGTATCAAAATTGAAAGCCACCAAGATTTGATATGTCCTGTCAGCAGACAGGTTACCTATCAGGTCTTGGTGGCTTTTATTTGCTTATATCTTTTATTGTTTTATTCGGATGTGACGGTTAGTCCTCCTTGCAAAATACACGCTTAAGAAGTTCCATATCCAATGTCTGCTCAGGTGCGAAAGAATCCGAGGTCACATAATCCAGTATTGATCTTGCAAAGCATTTGATCTCAGGATATTCGGCAACCTCACTTAAACGGCTGGTACATACCATCAAGGTACCCTCGCCAACTTTACCTTCAAACAAGATACCCAGTTTGTGGTTACGTTCAAAGTTGTCAACCATCTGCACGATCGGGCGGTAGCTCTTATCGGTCACGTCATCTAAGATAGCACAGTCACAGTGCGATACGATCTTATACCACTGTGGTGTGGAATATTTGTGAGCCGGGAAAGAAGCTAAAGCCGGATGATCCTTTTGGATCAACAGCCCCATTGTACCGACAGCAACCGGCTTCTTCATCCATTCGCAAATATCGCGGAACATTGGATAACACCAAAAATCCGTACAATAAAAGCCTTCGATCTTGTCGGCAAGTTCGGTTGGCAGATACAATACTTTTTGACCATTTTGAAGCAATGCGCAGGCTTCTGCGTAATCAGCCGTCACATGGACTTCATTGGCACCTTCACCGATCGTCATGCCGGAGACCGGAATTTCCGTTGACAGTGTTGGGAAGCAGTATAGCTCATAGGTGTTTGCCATATTGGTTTCCGGTACACTAAGATCCAAATGATAAGTAGCAGCTTCCGTGATCTCCGGAAAATCAAAGGTTATCTCGTCTAATTCTACCAGGTCAAAAGCACCATCCGGAATCACAACGGATCCTTCTCGAATGATCTTTTTCTGCTGTTTTAATTCCCAGTGAAGAATTTTATTCTCCAACTTCTCAGGATTGTAGTAGCGGATCGCCATCTTAGCACGGAAGGTTTCTCCTGCCTGATAGACATATTTTGGAAACTGTGCTAACAGAATGTGATCGGAACAGTATCCTGCCCATTCCTCCGGTGTAACATGTCCTTTGCTGTCCATAAAGGCATCCAAAATACCAACGAGAGCGGTACCCTGACCGGAAAAGTCCTGAATATCCAATATTTGATATCCGGCGAGCAGTTTTGTACGAGCAGCAGCCTCCAGTTCTTCCTTGTAGCATTGAACAGACAGCTTACCACTGGTGTAGAAAAAGTCATCGGCTTGATCTAACATGCCCTTTTCTTTCAAACGGTCTCTGAATACTTCGAAGTTTCTTGCTTTGAGAACGCCGGTATATTTATCAATCTCACGGAAGTTTGGATAAACCGCAAATTGTCCGATCTCATGGGAGACAACCGGAATATGTGGGATCAAAACACCCCCATTATCGGCAGCTTTTACTTTCTTAACGCCGGTTCCGTATTGGATTTCAATCTCTTCCGCATCGTTGCCGGCATCGGCGGCTGCATTTGTAGGATGGATCACTTCGTCGTAGTTATGATCAGCAGAAGGTTCATCCCACTGAATATGTCCCAAAGGAGCATCACACATACCATAGGAACCACGGAATAAACGGTTTTTGCTAAAACGGACTCCGACAAAGAAATCGTCTTCCGGTAATAGTACCGGGGTGTGCTGGAAGTTGTTGGAACCCTGTGTATACAGATGACGATCATCCACCTTGCGATAATTTGTAATGATCTCTGCCATGCGCTCTTTGCTGCCCCAAAGCTCATTTCCAAGAGACATCATACAATAAGAAGCATGGTTACCAAATTCATCCATCATGCGATAACCTTCTTCGATCAGATAATCCTGCTCTTCGGCATTGTGCCCTTCATCACCCGGTGCGGTCAAGGTTCCCCAGAAAGGAAGCTGAGGTTCCATGTAAATACCCAACAGATCAGCCGCCACAAATGCAGCGTCCGGAGGGCAGCAGGTGTGATAACGGTAATGATTGATACCGTAAGATTTGGAAATGCTCATAACGCGGATCCATTCTGCTACGGAAGTAGGAACCGCTCCGGTCATTGGAAAGATCAAACCATCGTGTTTGCCACGCAGGAATGTCGGTGTCCCATTGATCAAAAATTCAGTCTCTGATGTGGAAAAGTCGCGCAGACCGAATGTTGTCACGCTCTCCTCGTCGGTACCCGGAATTGTCAAGTGCAGTTCGTAGATGACCGGACTGTATTCGCTCCAAAGTACAGCATCTTCTCCCAGTTCATAAGTAAATTCGGCCGTTCCTTTGCCCACCGGGAAGAAAATGTCCTGAAAATATGCAGCAGGTACTTGTACGCCTGTCTTGCCGGAAATGTCTATTAATTCAGCTTTGGCACAGACAGACAGATTGCGTTGCGTCTGCGTTGTATTGTTGGTGGTAATCTCTACACGGACAGATTTGTGCTCTGTATCCGGGTAGGTTTTGATATGTTCGATCATGATCTCATCACATATGTGAAGCGATATCTCGCCGATAATACCATTCCAATTCGTCTGGGTATCCGGAGAGGTCAGATGACCGCCTTTGGTCGGGTAATCCACATTAGAAACTAAAATAGTCAGACGAAACGTGTTGTCCTTAATATAAGGAGTCAGATCGTAATGATGTGGAGTAGTAAGGCTGTCTCTGCATCCGACCTCTACATCATTAACCCAAACACGAGTCAGGCGTGTACGTTCCAAATGTAAATAAATATTTTTGTTTTTGAAATCTTTGTCCAAGGTAATTTCTTTTGCATACCATGCGTAACCTTCAAACAAGTATGGATCAGTCAGAAAACCGATTTCTTTCTTGTCAGAAGGAGTTCCCTTTTTGGCAATCGAAGTCGTACCGGGAAGTGTAATCGTATCTGCAGGCAGACTACGGAAAATCCCCTGCTCGATCCCTGTTTTGTCCGCATCCAAGGCAAATGCCCAATCGCCGGATAAATCCATTCTCTTGATCATACTTAAACTCCATTCTATCAATTTTGTACTACAAGATCTGACATTTACTCATCCCTCGTCAGATCCACATTTAAAACTCGCTCAAACTTCCCATACTTCAAATTCTCCACAACCACATATTACTTATTATGTCAGCAATAAATAAACCATTTTGCAGCCAATACAGTAAATTGTTCTGTCATCAGAGTACTAAGATAATTGCCGCAGAACGCAGAGTTTTTGCGTGATTTCTTATTTTGTTACATCTCTGATGAATACATGCCTGAAGGAGTGTCTGAGATGTCCCG